>Ga0209471_1000025_pt1 | contig 140944 bp, 117 predicted proteins | sample GraSoiAngelo_128_FD_185885 | JGI IMG/M metagenome (GOLD analysis project Ga0209471, IMG submission 185885) | Grasslands soil microbial communities from the Angelo Coastal Reserve, California, USA - 14_0927_12_20cm (SPAdes) (version 2) | ecosystem: Environmental > Terrestrial > Soil >...
AGCACAACCGAGGATGGCTCGCCGCTTACACGACGGTGCCAAACAATGGGGATAGCACCGATCTTGGAAAGGCGTAGGACGCCATTTTTGAAACGGAAAGAGTTTCTGGTGAAACGAGCAGACTGACGGTTTGATTTCTTCTTAAACCTCGGTGGTTTTACTTTATCCGGACGCTTACCCATCAAGGAGTCGAACCAATTCCTGTACGCGGTATCTAAAGCACGCCCGGTCTGCTGTAACGATTGGGCGCTGACTTCGCGGAGCCAAGGCAACTCGGTCTTTATTCTGGTTAGTTCCAGACTGCGTTGTGCTGGAGAAGTCTTGGTTTTGTTGTGGGAGTATCTGGTTTGCGAAAAGTTCAAAAGATGATTGTACACAAATCGGGCGCAACCAAACTGACGCGCCGCCAAGAGAACTTGCTCTGGGGTGAGATATACCCGACCCTTGACGCCGTGTTTGGTGGAGTTAGACATTCTTCTGGTTGTCCACGTACTGCTTGATGACTTCCAGTGGTGCGCCACCTACCGTTGAAACAAAATAGCTGTTTGTCCACAGGGTGGGCAGCCGGGTCCTGAGACTCTCGAACGCTTTTCTGAGGTCGTGCGACGTGACGCCCCGGCCTTTGATGTGTTTCACAAGTCTGTCCTATAGGGCCTGCGGCCCGCGAAACCTTATGAAAGTCTTCCCAGTAACCCTTTTGTTTTCAACACGGGAACCGCGACTTTCGAGCCTGTGTATCCCGAATTGCGGGTCTACCTCGACAAGCAAATGAACGTGGTCGGGCCTGATTTCCAGAGCCATGACCTCGGGCTCGATATCTCAAAGCCGCCTTAGGTATCAAATTGAAGAGACGCTCGGCAACCTTATCCACAAGCACTTTACGACGGTACACATAAGGGCGTTATAGCCCTTCGCTTTTCTTTCGTCAACAGTTTTCTAGGTAAGTCCAAATACGGTGGTAAAGGCCTACTCCGAACTTGAACACGAAGGGCTTCTCGAGTTGCGTCACGGCTCAGGGGCTTTTGTCTGTGTGAAGCGCCGGACGCGGTCCCTGGCGGACCAAATGCAAGACGCACGCCGGCGAATCCGAGACCTTATTGAACGCCTGAGAGACGACGGACTTTTGGAGGAAGAGATTCGCCGAGCATTCGAGGCAGAACTCCTTTACCCAGCCGAGGTTGTGAGAAAGCGATGACCAACGACAATGTAATTGTCACGCAGGCACTCCGTAAGTTTTACGGGACCATGGAAGCCGTTCGGGGGCTGCATCTGACAGTCGGACGGAATCGGATAACCGCGTTTCTGGGACGGAACGGTGCTGGCAAAAGCACGACCATTAAAATGCTGCTCGGGATGGAACGGCCTAGTGCCGGTACCGGCACCGTCCTTGGTAAGCAAATCACCGACCCGGAAGAGAACCGCGAACTACGGAGGCGGGTGGCTTACGTCGCCGAGGACAAGCCCTTGTACGGGTACATGACGGTTGAGCAGACGATTCGCTTTGTCCGTTCCTTCTACTGCGACTGGCGCGCAGACATTGAAAAGAGGCTTCTCCAGGACTACGAATTACCGCTGCATCGAAAGGTAAACACGCTTTCCAAGGGGATGCGCACTAAACTGTCCCTATTGCTGGCATTTGCCCGGTGCCCGGAGTTGATGATTGTAGATGAGCCAAGTGAAGGGCTCGATCCGGTCGCGATTGAACATCTCCTTCAAGCCCTGGTTGCACGGTCTGCTGAGGGTGTCTCTGTTTTCTTCTCTTCCCACCAGATTGCCGAAGTGGAACGCGTGGCCGACCAAGTTTGCATTCTTGAGAAAGGCCGCTTGTTGGTGGACGCGTCGATGGATGAGCTGCGCCAATTCTATAGGCGGATTGATTTGGTGTTTTCATCCCTGCCGCCTGAGTGCGAGTTTCAGATTTCCGGAGTTGAGAGAATCCAAACGAGTGTACGACAAATGTGTGTATTTGCCAGCAGCAATGCTGATGCCGTGATTCAGCGCGCACACGAGTGGAACGCCGTTTCCGTCGAGGTCGCCCCTGTGGGATTGCGCGAGATATTTTTGAAGACAGTCGAGGGGAATTGAACGTGCTTTGGTACAAGGCTTGGCTTGAGACGCGATCTAGATTCCTGGCCTCTCTTGCAACTCTCACTCTCTTCAGCGCGATCTTTGTCCATCACGCGCAAGGGCTGCTACGTCCGGAATGGAAGTCTGATTTCAACCGTCTTTTATTTATCAATCAGCAGTTCCTCGTAATTATGTGGGTTTTAGCGGTTGTCCTATTGGGAATGGGAGGCCTCATTCCTGAAAAGTCTGTGGGAACCTCTTCCTTCACGCTGGCCCTACCCGTTAGCAGGGCTCGTCTCCTAGGTGTCCGGGTTGGAATGGGTGTTCTTGAGGCAATTGTATTGGCTGTTGTGCCATGGCTTGCAGTTTTTCTCGTAGTGTCTCTCGCAAGAAATCGAATTTCTATTATTCAAGTTGTGTCATATATTCTGCTTTTGGTTGGCGGTGGCACAGTCTACTTCGCGATGGCGGTGCTGATTTCTTCGCTCGTCGCAGGGGAATACGCAGCTCCGGCGGTGGCCTACGGAATCGTGCTGCTAACCGCAATGCTGTTCGATGCTTGGCTCGTCCGTTTAACCTGTGGCGACTGGTGACTGGAGATTTTTCAATCAATAGAAGCACGTATCTTATTTCCGGCCACTTACCATGGTTGGGCATACTCGCCAGCCTATGTTTAGCCGTGGCCTTACTCCTGGCGTGCACCATTGTCGTGAAAAAGCGTCTGAAATCGGCGGCACCTCTCCTGTTCGGGGGCGAGGTAAGCGGCGACGGGCTTCTCATTGTCGGAATTGTCGGAAGCGTGCAAACCATCGTGTCGGCGGGGTATGATACAAAGCGCAAAAGTCTCCGGTCAGCTCAACTCCTTCGGAGGGCCAGCCCATGGCTCACCGCTTCACGATCGGCGTCGAAGAAGAATTCCAGATTATCGATCCGGCGACCGGCGAGTTGCGTTCACACGTCAGCCAGCTGATTTCGCAGGCTTCGGCGGACATCGCGGAACAGGTCAAGCCTGAACTGCACCAGTCGATTGTGGAAACGGGTACGCGGATTTGCGACAGCGTCAGCGATCTCCGCATCGAAATGCATCGCACACGGGGGGAACTTGTGGCGGCTGCCGAACGCGCCGGTTTACAAGTTGCGGCCGCAGGAACGCACCCCTTTTCGAGCTGGATCGATCAGGTTATCTCTCCGGGGGAGCGCTACCAGCACATCGTGGAGGAAATGGGTCAGCTGGCGCGGTCTCTGCTGATCTTTGGCATGCACGTGCACGTGGCCATGCCGGACCGGCAAACCACCATCGACTTGATGAACGGCGTGCGCTACTTTCTGCCTCACCTGCTGGCACTTTCGACGAGTTCGCCTTTCTGGATGGGGCGAAACACGGGATTGAAATCCTTCCGCACGACAGTGTTTCGGCGTTTTCCGCGGACGGGCGTGCCGGAACAGTTCGAATCGTGGAGCGCGTACGAAAATTTCGTGAACCTGCTGGTGAAGCTGCACTGTATCGACAACGGCAAAAAAATCTGGTGGGACGTGCGGCCGCATCCGATGTTCGGGACGCTGGAATTCCGGATGTTCGACGTGTGCACCAAAGTCGAAGAGGCAGTAGCGATCGCCGCGCTGACGCAAGCGATTATCGTGAAGCTGCACCGGCTATACACGTACAACCAGAGCTGGCGGCTGTATCGGCGAGCGCTAATCGAGGAAAACAAATGGCGCGCCGCGCGCTATGGCATCGACGGCAAGCTAATTGATTTCGGCAAAGAAGCGGAAGTGGACATGCGGCAACTCATTCCCGAGCTGCTGGAGCTGGTGGACGACGTGGTGGACGACTTGGGAAGCCGCAGCGCGGTTGAATACGTGCACACCGTCCTGAAGGAAGGCACCAGCGCAGACCGGCAATTGCGGGTGTATCGAGAGACGGGCGACTTGAAAGCAGTAGTGCGCCATCTGGTTGCGGAGACGCGCGGCGGCGCGACCGAGCCGCGCACTTCCTCGGCGCACGCGGTGAACTGACGCGATCGCACGCGAGGCAGTTCCTCAGCTTCCTGACAGGAGAACGCAAAATGAAAAAGGTGGGCCTTCTCTGCGGGCGGGAGTACAGCTTTCCTCCAGCGTTTATCGTGCGGGTGAACGAACTCGGCAAGAAAGACGGAGTGGTCGCGGAATTCGCGAAGCTGGGCGGCACGCGCATGGGCGAGCCAGCGAAGTACAGCGTGATCGTCGACCGCATCTCGCATGAAGTCGAGTATTACCGTGGATTCTTGAAGCACGCCGTTTTGCAAGGCACGTACGTTATCAACAATCCGTTTTGGTGGTCAGCCGACGACAAGTATTTCAATTATTCGGTCGCGGCAAAGCTGGGAATCGCGATTCCCAAAACCGTGCTGCTGCCGCAAAAGGGTTATCCAGGCGACGTGGACATCACTTCGGAATCGCTGCACAACCTGGAATATCCACTGGATTGGGACGGGATGCTGGATTACGTGGGGCGGCCGGCGATTCTCAAACCGTTCTCGGGAGGCGGCTGGAAGCGCGTCTACAAGGTGAACAACAAGCAGGAGTTGCTGGCCGCATATGACCAGACTTCGCCGTATTGCATGACCTTGCAGGAATTCATTGATTTCACGCAATACGTTCGATGCTTCACGTTCGGCAAAACGGACATCATTCCCGTTCATTACGATCCAAAGGAACGGAAATACGTGGTTAGCCACGCCTACCTGACATCGGAGTTGGGCGTGCGCATCGTGAACGACGCGCAGACCATCAACCAGGCGCTCGGGTATGAAATGAATACCATTGAATTCGCCATCAAGGACGGCGTGCCTTACGCCATCGATTTCCTGAATCCGGCCCCGGATTTCGAACGCGAGCGCATCACGGAGTTTTATTTTGAGTTGGTAGTGGAAAAAATGGCGCGCCTGGTGATCGACAGGGCGCTTCACGGACAGGCTTGCTCCTCCTGGCCGCGGTGGGAGGAGATGCTGGGGATTGGCGCTCCTGCCGGATTCATCGGAACGCCCAGGAGCGCCGGGGCCGGAGGGAAGTCGGCCGCTGTTTTGGCCTCCGGTTCCGCGCAAGGATCGTGAGCGCGGTCGCAGCCCCTACACCTTCCATGCTTCCTCAGTCTCCAGCCGAACAGTGGCATGAGCTTTTGAAGCCCATGCTTCTTCGCATGCCGGGACTACCGGAAGATTTGTTCCGGCAAATGCGGCGGGCGAAGCTGACATTTGGTGATCGCGTCCACTGTCCTTTCTTGCGGCCGTTTTTTCTTTCTCCCCAGGACGAAGAGCGGGTGCGCACGGTGGCGGAGACCATTGCCGAGCTCGGCGAACGCGTGGTGCATGCGGCCTTGGAGGACAAGCACCTTTTCGCGCAATTGCGTCTGCGCGAAGAGGAAGAGCGCCTGGCGCGCATTCCCGTCGGCTTCGGGCCTGCCAGCACGGCGTCGAGGCTGGATGCATTTTTGGTGCCGGATGCGCTGAAATTTGCCGAATACAACGGAGAATCGCCCGCGGGCGCAGGCTACGCGGAAACCCTCGCGGAAATCTTCAACGAGCTTCCCATAATGGGCCAGTTCGCGCGGAAATATGAAGTGCACCGGTATTCGCTGAGCGCCAAACTGCTCGAGGCGCTGCTGCAGAGTTACCGAGACTGGGGCGGCCCGGCGCAAAAGCCGCAAATCGCAATCGTGGACTGGAAACAAGTGCCCACGTGGAGTGAATTCGAGATTTTGCAAGCGCGGTTTGAAAACATGGGTATTCCGACGCTAATTGCCGACCCGCGTCAGCTGCAATGGGACGGAAAATCGCTGGTCGTGGAAGACAAAAAGATCGATTTGGTCTACCGACGCGCGTTGATCAACGATATTGTGGCCAAGCCGGCGGAGTGCGCGGCGCTGGTGAAAGCCTATACCGCGGGCGCGGTGTGCGTCGAGAACAACTTCCGCTGCAAGATTGCGCACGTGAAGGCGTTTTTTGCGGTTCTCACCGACGAGCAGAACGGGGCGCTATTTTCTCTCAGCGAGCGCGAATTGATTCGCAAGCATATTCCGTGGACGCGTGTGGTGGCCGATGTTCAAACGGCGCATTACGGCCGGCATGTGGAATTGCTTGCGTTTATCCGCCAGCAGCGGGAAAACCTCGTGGTCAAGCCCAGCGATGAGTACGGCGGGTCCGGCGTCACCCTGGGATGGGAAACCGGAGAAGCAGCCTGGGACGAAACCATCGAGCGCGCGCTCACCGCAAAGAACGGCGCGTGGATTGTTCAGGAACGAATTCCCGTTCGCCGTGAGGTTTTCCCCTACATCGGGCGGGCAGGTCGCGTGGACTACCGCGACATGCTGGTGGACTTTGCGCCGTACCTGTTCCGGGGAAAACTTTGCGGCTTCCTTACGCGCCTCAGCTCGACGGGACTCGCCAATGTCACCAGCGGCGGCGGGCAAGTGCCAGCGTTTCGAGTGACCCCGAGAAGCCTGGCTTCGAACTAGTTGGACCCAGGCCGACTCGATTCTGCCCGTCCTCTCCTGGCAGTTTAGAAAAGCACCACGGACACCACGGACACGGCTTCGCTACAAAATCTGCATGATTCAAGTAAAATCATTGAGATGAACTTCGGTGTTCCCCATACGGAGTTGATGCCCGGCGCGCGTAACGCCGTTGCGACGTGCCTCGGTGTGCGCGCGGGCGAACGGGTCGTGCTGATTGCCGACGAAGCGACCCGCGCGGTGGCCGCCAGCGTCGCGGCGGCGCTCCGCGAGCGCGAAGCGCGCTGCACGGGGCTGTTGCTGGAGGAATTTGGTCCACGGCCGATGACGGTCGCGCCCGCGGAGGTTTTGGACGCACTGGAAGTCGCCGATGTAGGCATGCTGTGCATGACGCCGCAGCCGGGGGAACTCGCGGCGCGCATGGCTATCGTTAGAGTGGTGGAGCGCCGCCAGATTCGCTACGCGCACATGGTCGGGGTGACACCGCAGATCATGCAGCAAGGCATGCGCGCGGACTACCGCATGGTGGACCGATTAAGCGAGAAGCTGCGCGAACGGATGCTGCGAGCGAAGACTCTGACGGTCAAGACCGAAGCGGGCACGGAGTTTGCCGCGCACTTCGACCGGGGCCTCGATTGGGTAAAAACCAGCGGGCTAATCAATCCGCGCTACTGGTCGAATTTGCCGGCAGGCGAGGTTTTTACGACGCCCGCGACGGTAGACGGCACGTTTGTTTGCGACGCCACCGCGGGCGATCACTTCAACGGAAAATACGGGGACTTGCAGTCCACGCCGCTCCTGCTGACCATTAAGGGGGCTCGGCTGGTGGATGTGGCGTGCGAGCGCAAGGATTTGCAGCAGGAATTCTGGGACTATTGCCACACGGATGAAAACAGCGACCGCGTCGGCGAGCTGGCGTTCGGGACCAATCTTGGATTAACCGAAATGATCGGCGTCCTGCTTCAAGACGAAAAGTTTCCCGGTGTGCACCTTGCGTTCGGCGATCCCTACGGCAGCCAAACCCACGCGGACTGGAAATCCGCGACGCACGTGGACGTGCTCACCCGCCAATGCGACGTGTGGATTGATGACGACCAGGTCATCGAAAAAGGCCGCTACCAGCTCGAGCATCTCGGGCTGGCGTAGAATTCACACACCGCGACGAATCATTTCCACCCAGGACTATCCCATGTATGCTTGGGAGGATTTGTGCGACGTCACGGCTGAGCGGAGCGTTGCACGGTTGCTTCCAAGCACAAAGACATTTCCGTAAGGAGCCTGTGATGCGCAACCAAATCATTGGCACAACGATGCCGGTGCTGGAGTTCATCCTTGATCCCAACGATTCGATCATTTCCGAAGCCGGCCAACTTTCCTGGATAGGCAGCTCGATTCAGATGGCCACGCACACGCAGTTTGGCGGCGGCGGAGGCGTTTGGGGCGCGTTGAAGCGGGTTGCGGGCGGGGGAACGCTTTTCATGACGGAATATCGCGCCGTGGGAAGACCCGGCGAACTGGCGTTTGCCACGAAACTTCCTGGACACATCGTGCCGGTGGAAGTCGGGACGGGCCGCGAATACATGATTCACCGCCACGGGTTTATCTGCTCGACCCCTCAGGTTCAGATTGGCTTCGGGTTCCAACAGTCCTTGGGCGCGGGAATTTTTGGCGGAAGCGGATTCGTGCTGCAGCATGTCAGCGGCCAGGGAACGGCATGGATTGAGCTTTCCGGGGAACTGATTGTGAAAGATTTGCAACCGGGAGAGCAGCTCCGCGTCCATCCGGGGCACGTCGGTGCGTTTCAGACCAGCGTGAATTTCCAAATCACTACGGTTCCGGGAATCAAGAACATGATTTTTGGCGGGGACGGAATTTTTCTCGCATCATTGGCCGGACCTGGCCGCGTCTGGCTGCAGACCTTGCCGATCGCCAGACTCGCCCACGAGCTGATGGAATATATGCCGATCGAGTCCAACAAGACCGTACAAGGCGGAGTCGTTGGGGGAATTATAGGCTCAATTCTGCAGGACTCGGACTAGCCGACGCCCTCGAACTTAGAACCCTCGTCCCAAATATTCGCGCATTTGGTGCTTCCAATAGGGCCAGTCGTGGCCGCCCTGCGGCCCCCAGTTGTCGAGCGAGTGGCGGATTCCTTTGCTCGAAAGGACTTCGGAAAGGCGATAGGTGGGGCCGCTGTTCTCCCAAGGGCCGGTGCCTGTGGTGAGGTGAATGTCGCAAGTGGCAATCTGCTCGTAAAACCACGGGTCGCTCATATTGGAGAGGTAATCGACCGGGTTGTTGAAGTAAAAATTGTCGTCGTACATGCCGTCCATGAAATTGCGCAGATCGTAGACCCCAGACATCGCGAAACAGCGTTTGATCACATCGGGATGCTTGAAGAGCGAATTTGCCGCGTGATAGGCGCCGAACGAGGCGCCCATCGTCGAAATCGCGATTCCCTGCGTCTGGCAATTGTTCCAAATAAACGGCACGACTTCTTCGCGAAGATAAGAGTCGAAGACCGCCTGGACGTGGCTGCGATGGAATGGATGCGCCCCTTTGTTGTAAAAACTCAGCCCGTTGACGGAATTCACCGTGTAGAGCTTGATTTTGCCGCTGTCAATGAAATCGGCGAGCGCCCCTACCATACTCTGGCCTTCGAGTTCCCATTCGTCTCCGGCGCTGGTGGGAAAGCCGAGCAAAGGCGAACCCCAGTGGCCGTAGATCACGACGCCAAGCTCCAGGCCAAGCCGGTGGGAATACCAGCGCTGATATTCGCGTTTCATCTGTGCCTCTTGCTTGCCGCGGGGAGAGAAAGTATGCCAGCATGGACAGGCTCCGGGCAATGACGCAAAGCAATCGCTCGTTCGGCGTGAAACTCCGCGATGGCAGCATCTTTTTTTGGCTGAAATCAGTTTAAGAATTCAGAAGAGGAACCGACACTCATGGCTGCTTCCACACCGACTTCGAAGCCCAGTCCGGAACGCATTTTCAATACCATGATTGCGTTTCAGGAGACCGCAGCGCTGAAGGCTGCGATTGAGCTGGACATTTTCACTGCCATCGCGGAAGGAGCAAATACGGCTGCGTCCATTGCCGCGAAAGTTGGAGCATCCCAACGCGGTGTGAGGATTCTTTGCGACTATTTCACGATTAAAGAGTTTCTGACGAAAACGGGAGACCAATATTCGCTGACGCAGGAGTCCGCCATCTTCCTGAATGGTCATTCGCCGGCATACCTGGCGACGATGATTAATTTCCTTGCCAGCCCTTGGAGCCGAAGGAATTTCGGGGCGCTGGCGGAAGCCGTCCGCAAAGGCGGGACGGCCAGCGAGACGGGAGACCACAGGAAGGCTCATGAAGAGATCTGGGTGAACTTTGCGCGCTCCATGGCGCCGCTGGCGATAGCGAGTGCGGAGTTTATCGCGGCAATGACGGGCGCCGCCCGAGGCCAACCCTGCAAGGTGCTGGATATCGCTGCCGGTCACGGGATGTATGGAATCACCTTAGCGAAGCGCAATCCTAACGCCCAGATTGTCGCTGTGGACTGGCCCGCGGTGTTGGAAGTAGCGAAGGAAAACGCCAGGAAATTCGGTGTTGCCGACCGCCATACCAGCAGACCGGGAAGTGCGTTTGAAGTCGAATTCGGCGAAGGCTACGACTTCGTTCTGCTGACAAATATCTTTCATCATTTTGACACACCCACTTGTGAAAAACTGATGCGCCGCGTTTATGCCGCGCTCAAGCCCGGGGGCAAAGCCATCACGCTCGAATTTGTTCCGAACGAAGACCGCATCACGCCGCCCATCCCGGCCGCTTTCAGTCTGGTCATGTTGGCAGGAACGGACGCGGGAGACGCTTATACCTTTGCTCAATACGAGAAGATGTTCGGCAATTCGGGATTCGCAAAAACGACTCTTCATCCTGTTCCGGAGATGCCGCAACAAGTTCTGGTAGCTGAAAAAATCCCGTGATGAAAAAAAAAGCAAAGCCAGCCCCCAAGAAGAAAACCGCGGCGAGCAACAATGACAAAGCGTTGCGCGAACACCTCGTCTACCTTTTGAAGGGAGGCGGGGCGCACGTTCATTTCATGGATGCCGTCGAAGGCTTTCCCGAAGCAAAGCGCGGAGCGTTCGTTGCCGGGCTGCCGCATACCGGCTGGCAACTCCTGGAGCACGCGCGGATCGCCCAATGGGACATCTTGGAATTCAGCCGGAACCCGAAGCACGTTTCGCCCGGATTTCCAGAAGGCTATTGGCCGAAGACGCCTGGTCCACCAGGTGAAGCCGCTTGGGAAAAATCCGTGGAAGCCTTTCAGCGCGACTTACAGGAAATGATCAACCTCGTGAAGGACCCCAAGACAGATTTGTACGCCAAAATTCCACCCGGGGATGGGCAGACGATTTTGCGCGAAGCGCTGCTGGTGGCGGATCATAACGCCTACCACCTGGGCCAGCTCGTCGATCTGCGGCGCGCCCTGGGAGCGTGGCCTCAGCAATAGACCGCCAAACTTGCAAGATTCACAAAGGGGGGTACGATGGTGGCCTGACCATTGGCGGGCCTTGCGTTCCTTTTGAATTCGAGGCAGAGCGAGGGAACATGATTCACATCGAAAACATTTCCGGGAGCGCGCCGGAGTTCTCGGGCAGCCGGCGCGGATTTTTGAAGGGCATGCTCGGCGCAGGCGCCTTCGTTTTAAGCGTGCGCTGGACGCCGGAGCAGGTGTTTGCCGCCTCCGCGTCCGGGAATGCGAAGGCCGCCGAGGCCATGGGCAGGGCCGTGTGGCATCCGAGCGTTTACTTGGCCGTCGATACCGATGGGACTGCCTATGTCGTCGCGCATCGCTCCGAAATGGGAAATGGTGTGCGAACGTCTTTGCCGCGCATCGTCGCGGATGAACTCGACGCCGACTGGGCCCGCGTTAAGGTTGTGCAGGCGACCGGCGATGAAAAATACGGAGATCAAGATACCGACGGTTCGCATTCGGTGGTGAGCTTCTTTGTGCCACTGCGGGAAGCCGGCGCGACGGCAAGGCTAATGCTGATTCGCGCGGCGGCGAAGCACTGGTATGTGCCCGAAGCGGAGTGCTCTACGGAATTGCACACCGTAGTTCACAAAGTGTCCGGGAAAAAGCTGGGATACGGGGAACTGGCGGCTGCGGCCGCGAAACAGGATGTGCCAAAGAAAGAGGATCTGAAACTCAAGCCGCGCAGCGAGTGGCGGTACATCGGAAAAGACTCCGCTGGTTACGACCTGAAGGATTTGTGCACTGGAAAAGGAGTCTTCGGTCAGGACACGCAAACGGGCGGGATGTTGTATGCCAGCGTGCTGCATCCGCCCGTGCTAGGCAGCACGGTGAAGTCGGTCGACGATAAGGCTGCGTTGGCCGTCCAGGGAGTAAAACAAACCGCGACGATCGATACGTTCAAGCCACCGGTTCTGTTTCAGGCGCTGGGCGGCGTGGCCGTGCTGGCCGACAGCACTTGGGCCGCCATGCAAGGCAGAAAGAACCTGAAGGTCGAATGGGAGGAGAGCGCGCACCGAGTGTTCAACTCCGGCCCCTACCGGAAACAATTGCAGGAGACCGCGCGGAAACCGGGAAAAGTGGTTCGTGAAGTTGGAAACGTCGACGCGGCGTTTGCGCAAGGCGGAAAAATCATCGAGGCCGAATACTACGCTCCTCTGCTGGCGCATGCTTCGATGGAGCCACCGGCGGCTTTGGCGGTGTACCGTGACGGAAAAGTGGAAGCCTGGGCGGCGACGCAAAGTCCCGTGGGCGCGCGCGATGCCATTGCCGCAGCCGTGGGGGTGAAGAAAGAAGATGTGACCGTGAACGTCACGCTGCTGGGAGGCGCGTTTGGCCGGAAGTCGTTCCCGGACTATGCTGTGGAAGCGGCGGTGCTCTCGAAGAAAACGGGCAGGCCAGTGAAGGTCGTCTGGAGCCGTGAAGACGACATCAAGTTCGACACCTACCATTCCGTGTCGGCGATGTACATGAAGGCGGTGCTCGCGGCGGACGGAAAACCAACGGCGTGGCTGCAGCGCACCGTTTTTCCTCCTATCGGTTCGACCTTCAACGCCGACGCGGTTTACTCCGACGCTGGAGAACTAGGGCTGGGATTCTCGGACCTGCCGTTCGCGATCCCCAATCATCGCTCTGAAAATGGGCCGGCAACAGCGCACGTTCGAATTGGCTGGTTCCGTTCCGTGGCCAACATTTATCATGCGTTCGCCATCCAGTCATTTGCCGACGAATTGGCTCACGCCGCCGGGAAAGACGCGCTTGAGTATCAGCTTGAGCTTCTAGGGGCGGATCGCATTGTTCCCAAGACTGAATTGCCAAAAGATTATGAGAATTACGGACAGCCGTACGACCAGTATCCCATCGACACTGCGAGATTCCGCCGTGTGCTCGAGACGGTTGCAGAAAAATCCGGCTGGGGCAAGAAAAAACAGGGGAATGGATTTGGCATGGGTCTGGCGATGCATCGCAGTTTCCTGACCTACGCTGCGACCGTCGCTCAAGTACAAATTGACGATGCCGGTAAAGTGCGGATTCAGCGGGTGGACACGGCGCTGGATGCGGGCACGGTGGTAAACCCAGAAATGGCGCGGAATCAGTTTGAAGGCGCGGCGGTCATGGGCGCGAGCATCGCGTTCTATGGAGAGATCACCGCGACGAACGGGGTTATCGATCAATCGAACTTTGATACTTACCCCGTGGCGCGAATGAATACCGCGCCCCGCGAGATTCACGTGCACATCGTGGAAAACGACGCCCCTCCGGGCGGCATCGGCGAACCAGGGCTTCCGGCAATTGCCCCGGCTATCTGCAACGCGATCTTCGCTGCCACGGGCAAGCGCATCCGCGAATTGCCGTTGACGAAGGCAGGACTCGCCTAACCGTCAAATGCTATTCGGCGTAAACCAACAAGAGCGATCCAAGAACGAGCAGTAAGGCGGGAAACAAGCGCTCGAAAAATGGGCGCCAGGCAAAGCGGGTCTCCGCCAGGCCTTTGGAAAGCGCGATGCCAAAACCGGCGATGGCGAAGCGAAAATGCTCGGATTGAATGCGCCCCATAAGCTCCATTTGGCTGGGGCCATGCATTCCAGCTCTATGCTCATGAAAAAAAAGCATCGACGATCCAACAATGGCGAGAACGGGAAAGACCCAGCCGGTCCATGCCGACCTCACGAGCCCCCGAGCGCGGCGAAATTCCAGCGTTCCCAGAACAAGAAGCAAAACCGCAAAAATTTTGTGCTGTAAGACTTCGGGATGGTGCGTAAGCCCGAAATACCAGCTCTGGGGACCAAAAGGCCAGAGCTCCGTGTCGCTCCATACCAGGACGAAGATTCCAGAAAGAACAAAACAAACAGGCCACGCGAAGCGGACCCAAGGCCCGCGCTCAGGTAGATTTGTTTCCGCGAGGATGAAAAGCCCTGCGAGCACGACGAAAAATCCGGCCAGATGGTGATTGAACTCGCTTTCACGTTTGTCGGCCAGGAGCTTCGCCTGTCGCGCGGGATCCAGGGCACCATCGGCTGCCGCCGTCATTCCCATGTGCGTCTCGTGCACGGACATGGAATGGTCTTGCGCTTTAGCGCTAATGAATGGAAAAACAACCAAAACTAAGGAGGCCAGCGGAACCGCAATCCGCATCCGGCTTAACTGCGAAAGACAAGTCCACATTCGAGTCTCCGTCATCGGCTATTGCGCCTGCCTAGGCCGGCCGAGGAGGTACTATTCCGCCTGGCAGGGCGCAGTCCTTTGGATTCATCGACACGGAGAAAAGTTAAATAAAATCCCGAGACCGGGAGGGAAATTGAAAATGGAATTTCCGCCGCGAAACTATTCAACAAGTTGCAAGTTGAGGGCGATGCGCACGCCGTTAACAAGCACGATGCTCTGATCAAGCAATTGCTGGTTGGTGATTTCCGCATTGACGAATTGTTTTAGAGCTTTACGCGGACAAATGAACTCGACGGCTTCGGAAGTTTCTTTTGCCAGGGGAGAGAGTTTGTTCAGCACGGAAAAATCGAAAAGCTGAAATTCGACGTCAGAAGACACGCGGTCGGAAAGGTCTTTCAGCAAGGGGGCATCACCAGCCTGGACGCACAGGGCAAATGGCGCAGTGCCAAGCGTCGCGCCGACCTGTGACGGCCGTCACAGGAGAGCAAACCCGCGCGAGTGCGACAAGGCGCGTAAGTTCACAACCCAAATCAGCGCTAACACACAGTAGAAGGCATGGACGTCGGTCCAGTGGAACATGGATTCCCAGCTCAGGCTTGCGGTCCTTCGGCAACTGGTCTTGTTCGGACCAGTCAGTCAGAAGGCTTGCGCTCGTGGTTGACCGCTGCGATGGCTTGCTGCTCGGCGCTGGTAAGCCGGGTGGGATCGCAGGCGTCCGAGCGGTCGAGGCATTCCTTCAGATTTCTGCCGTGGGCAGCGGCGGCCACGTCTTGCTGCTCCTCTTTGCTCAACTGCGTGCGGTCACACTCGCCCATTCCTTCCACGCAGTTCTGCAGATTGTTGTAGTGACTAGCTTCGACGGCCTCCCTGTTTTCCTCATCACTTAGCTGTGGCAAGTCACAACCGGCCATCCCGTCGAGACATGCCTGGAAGTTACGTACACGGGCGGAACGAGCGACTTGCTGGCGTTCCTCGTCGTTCAGCAGGGCCATATCGCACTCGCCAAGACCCTCAACGCAATTCTGCAGGTTGTGAACGCGGCGGGCGCTGGCCACCTCCTGCAGCTGCTCAGCTGTCAGTTGTTTCTTATCGCAATCGGAAAACCCATGGAAGCAGTCCATGAAATTGCTCTGCCGCTGGATGGCCTGAATGGCGCGTTTTTCCTGCGGATTCAAACGGGCGTAGTTGCAGGTCGCAAAACCTTCGAGGCAGCTCTGCAGGTTTTCCGCGTGGGCTGAGGCCATGTTTTGTGGAGCAGCACGCAAACAAGCAGGGCCTGCTGTCAAACCGAAACAGAGAACCAATAGGCGTAGTTTCATGCGCTAACCTCCAGAAGGATAGACGCCCGATAGTGCGCCATGGTTTTCTCGGAGAAGCCCGATATATCGCAGTACGATACACATGTGTGGTGTCGCAAACAGGGAGGCAAAGCAAGATGATGAAAAAGGAAGAGGGATTTCTTCCCGCAAAAGGCGCTCGGGGAGAGGAAATTCTCGCTTCGCTGGATTGGAAATGATCGATACAGAGCTTCCCGTCAGCGGACAGTAACGGTGAGGGATTGGGACTTGGTGTTGCCTCGGGCGTCCGCAATGGTGAGGGTGTAAGCGGTGGTCTTCGCAGGAGTTAATTCGACACAGCGGGAATAGGAAGGCCAGACAGGATTGGATTGCGGCTCAAGCTTGACGGTTTTGGCGTTGGCCACACCGTAGCAAAGCTGGACAGGCTCGCCGCGTCGAACCTCGCCGGGAGTGGCGTAAAAAGTTTGGATGGCAAGCTCCTTACCGCCCATTTGCTCGAGGGTGGCGCGGTCCTCTGCGCGCTGCTTTTCGGATTGCGCGTGGCGAGCCCGATAATCGATGGAGCGGTTCTGCCACCAGCGCGAGAAGAAAATCCAAAAGACCATGATCGCCGCAATGACGAGAACGCTCCGGGAATAGAAAGAAGGCTTCTTGAAGACCGACTTGGCCGGCACGTTCGGCTGCGGCGACTCGAGTGGATGCAGCAAGTTTTGAGCCCCCAGGATTTAGGTTACAAGAGAAGCAGCCCAGCGCGCAAAGCGAGAGAATCATGGCCCCTGGATGGCCCAATAAAAAAGCAGAAGGCCCGTCCCAGCAAGAGCCGGCGCCCTATTCGTCAAGGGTCGCGGCGGAAGTAATGGTGAATTTCGCGGAAAGGCCCTTGGTTGAAGGCTGGCCCGGGCCGGTGACGGGCTGGCCGCCGCCGACCCAGACGTCCACGGGACCAGGAACGACACGGCGAACGCCGTTTTCGTCGACCAGGCTCAGTTCGCGGTCGTGCAAAGTAAACGTCACGGTGTGTGACGCGGACGCGGCAAGATGAATGCGCTGGAATCCGGCGAGGGCACGAATGGGCGCGCCGTCGACGCCTGGATGCGAGAGGTACAGCTCGACGACCTCCTCACCGGGCATGGAACTGGCGTTGCTGACGCGCACGGAAGCCGTAACGGCCGTGCCAGCAGCGACTTGATCCGGAGTAATCTTTGCGTCGGTGTAGTTGAAAGAAGAAAAGCTCAAGCCGTAGCCGAAAGGATACAGCGGCTGCTCGGTGAAGTAACGATAGGTCCGGCCGTTCATGCTATAGCTGCCGAAAGGCGGGAGTTGCGCGACCGATTTATAAAAAGTGACGGGCAGGCGCCCTGCGGGATTGTAGCCGCCGGAAAGGACCTCAGCAACGGCCGCGCCGCCTTCTTCTCCGGGGTACCACCCTTCCAGGATGGCCGCGGCGTGTTCCTGAGCCCAATTCACAGCAAGCGCGCTCCCGCTGGTCAGAACGACAATGAGGGGCTTGCCCGTCGCAGCGAGCGATTCAAGAAGCTGCTGCTGGGGATGAGGAAGGTCGAGATCGAGGCGGTCGCCGCCAAAAAAGCCGGGATCGCTGTTTTCGGATTCCTCGCCTTCGAGCTGGGCGTTGATGCCGACAACGGCAACGATCACATCGGATTTGCGGGCCGTGTCGACCGCTTCTTCTGTGAGATTTGGCGGCAACCAGAGCAGACGCGCGGTGGACTCCCAGGAATGATGAAAGTACTCCATGCGAATCGGATAAGCGTGCCCGGCCTGGAGATGGACGAGGGTGGTCATGGTGCGCTCCCCGTGCGGGTTCCAGTCATCAACAATCTTTTTCCCATCAAGGAAAATGCGGGAGCCGCCATCGGTGTCCACACCTAAGCGATAGTCGCCATCGACGGGCGGAACGAGTTCGCCGGACCAGCGCACGGAATAATTTCGCGCAGGAACGCCGGGGCCGGGCGATAGGTTGTTCCATTCGAAACTAACAACGGGATCGACACGTTTCAGAGCGGCATCACCCGACAAATTGGTGTTGGCGAAATATTCGGCATTTAAGCCTGAACCGGAATTAGCACCGCCGGTGCGAAGAAATGTGCCGGCAAGCAGAACGCCGCTGGTTTCCGTGAGAGGCGCGCCGATGGCAGTGGCAATTTTGGCGTTGTGGAAGCGCTTGCGGACACCGTCGAGAATGGTGGTGTAGGCGGAGGGCGTCCCGTTGTAGTTGCCGAGCAGAACTGGCAAGGAATCAGCGTTGGGGCCGACGACAGCGATAGATTTCACCGAAGGCTTCAACGGCAGGGCGTTGCGTTCGTTCTTGAGCAGCACGATGGACTTGCGCGCGGCCTCCAAAGCGAGCTGGCGGTGGGCGGGCGTATCGTTGTCGGCGAGAGTGAGTTTCGACCAGGGTACGGACTCAGGCGGATCGAACATGCCCAGGCGGAATCGCGCTTCAAAGAGACGCTTCACGGCGAGATCCACATCGGCGGCGGTGAGCAAACGATTTTCGACCGCGAAGGGCAAGGCCGCATACTCCGGGCCGCAGCTCAAATCGGTTCCTGCTTTCGCTGCCAGGGCAGCGGCTTGCTCGAGGGTGAGAACGAAACCATGGCCTTGATGGATGTCATGGATGGCCCCGCAGTCAGAGACGACATAACCTTGGAAGCCCCATTTGTTCCTCAACGTGTCAAAGAGAAAGTGATTGGCGCACGCGGGTTCGCCCCGGACAGAGTTGTAAGCGCACATGACGGAGTGGGCACGCCCTTCGTTAATCGTGGCGCGAAACGCCGGAGCATACGTATCAGCAAAATCGTGCGGAGAAACGGGCACGTCGGAGCGATGACGCAGAGTTTCCGGACCACTGTGGACGGCAAAGTGCTTTGGTGTAGACACGGTTTTCAGGTATCTGGGATCGTCGCCCTGCAAGCCGGTGACGAAAGCAACGCCGATGCGGCTGGTGAGAAACGGATCTTCGCCGTAGGTTTCCTGACCACGGCCCCAGCGCGGATCGCGAAAGATATTGATGTTGGGAGACCAGAAGGTAAGGCCGTAGTAGCGGCCGGTATTACCGTGCTGGATGGCGTCGTTGTATTTGGCACGGGCTTCGGTCGAGATGACATCGGCGACGCGATAGACGAGGTCGGTGTCCCAGGTTGCAGCCAGGCCGATGGCCTGCGGGAAGACGGTGGCCATTCCCGAGCGCGCGACGCCATGCAGGCCCTCGTTCCACCAGTTATAAGCGGGAATTCCAAGACGAGGGATGGCGCGAGCAACGTCCTGCATTTGGGAAGCCTTTTCTTCCCGCGTCATGCGGGAAACCAGATCCTCGACACGCTGTTCAACGGGAAGGCTGGGGTCCAAATAGGGCGGGCGCGGAGGCTCCGCCGCACGAGCAGCGTTCGATGCCGATTGCGCGGCCAATGAAGAAGCACTGACAAGGACGAGAAAAAGGATAGCGATGAGGCGAATTGTGTTGGATGACATGGCGGAGATTTTCCTCGAACCGGTTGCAAGAGTCCATACCGGCTTTCCTATAACCAACCTGAAGGATAGATTTGGAGTTTCCTTGATCCCCCACCACAGCCGTCCCCAGATAACTGCTGGAGCGTTGTGTGACCAGGAATGCGCAGATTCCGGTTATTGCGGATGGCAGCAGATCCGAGGCGAGTTGGCCGTTCGCCCACCGTGCCCGCTCCCGCCACGACGAGAACCAGTGATCCAGCATGCAACTGCCAGGGCAATGCGGCCAAACTTGCTCGAGGGTAGCTAGAGCGCTTCGGAATCTAACGGTAGTCTATTGATTCTCTGGCGGTTAAACAACGCCCTCTCCTCTCTTTAGAGCCTTACGCAGTTCGAGTTCGTTACCCCCTGCTGCGGGTCCGGATTTAAAATCATTTAGCTTCAGGATTTGTTTGCTGCGAAGGACCGAGACAAGCTACAATGTGCAAGATGCAGGAGGATTGAGTTAGTGCTCACGATTCGTTTGTCCAGGATTGGCAAGAAGAAAAAGCCATTTTACCGCGTGGTGGTTATCGAGCGAACTCGGCCACGCGACGGCCGCATAAAAGAAGCGGTAGGAACCTATGATCCGCTGAAGAAGCCGGCGGAAGTCAAGCTCGACGCCGAGCGCATCAAGCATTGGATTGGCCTGGGCGCACAGCCCAGCGATACAGTACGCAGTTTTCTACGTCAGCAGAAAATCGCGTAAACGCACACCCCAGCTCCCTGAAAATTGCTCGTGCCGGTTCGACCGGGACGGCGTCCCACGGCGTTGTGATTACACTGCCCGTGGTGCTAGCGAGGCGTTGACCGTTTCTGGAGGGCGCGGTAAGTTGCCGCTGGAACTAAGCTCAACTGGAGTGGCCCAAATGAAGGAGCTGGTCGAATCCATCGCCAGGGCCCTGGTAGACCACCCCGAGGACGTTCAAGTGAAGTCCGTTGAGGGGTCCCAGGTGACCGTGTTGGAGTTGCGCGTGCACCCCGAGGATTTGGGAAAAGTGATTGGGCGCCAGGGTCGGACGGCCAAGGCGGTGCGGACTCTGCTGGGCGCTGCCGGGATGAAATTGAAAAAGCGCTTCACGCTTGAGATTCTCGAAGACTGAGGATTTTCGGCAGCTTCAGGAGCTGGCCGATCTCGACCGAAATTCCTTTGAACCCAGACTCTCCACGATGGGTCCTGGTGGCCCGCATTGTTCGCGCACGAGGCAATAAAGGGGAAGTCGCCGCCGAACTCCTTACCGATTTTGCCGAGCGGCTCACCAAAGTGCACGAAGTTTTCCTCGAAGACCCGCATGATCGTGGCGAGCCGCGTCGTGAGGTACTGAAATCTTGCTGGCTAAGCCAGAACCATCGCGGCCAGATCGTTTTCCACTTCGAAAGCGTCCATTCCATCCCTGAGGCGGAGAAGCTTCGTGGATTCGAAGTGCTCTTGCCCATTGAACAACGTGTCAGTCTGCCGGCAGGGCAGTATTTCGTTTCCGAGCTCATTGGCTGCAACGTGTTTGAGACTCCCGCGACACCGCCGGTCATGGCCTCCTCCGCCTGTTCGCTCGCCGAAGCGCCTGCCTTGCTCGGGACCGTCCGCGACGTTCAGTTTCCTGGCGAAGGGATGGCCGGAACCCCATTGCTCGAAGTGGACACTTCGCAGGGCCAACTCCTGATTCCTCTGGCGCAAGACATCTGTACGAAAATAGATCCTCTCGCTCGTCGCATCGACGTGGTCCTGCCGGAAGGGCTCCGCGACCTAAACTGACAATCTGCAATTCCACTACCGGGGCATCCCCATGCATAATGCCATGCATTGAAGAAATGGCTATGCGATTCGATCTCCTCACCATCTTTCCCGAGTTCTTCCAGGGGCCTCTCGATCACGGGATTATCCGCAGGGCTAGAGAGGCGGGGATCATTCACGTACATGTTCAAGATCTGCGCGAATTTACAAAAGACCGTCACCGCACCGTGGACGACCGGCCTTTCGGCGGCGGAGAGGGCATGGTGTTGAAGCCGGAGCCGCTGTTTGAAGCGGTCGAGTCTTTGCTTGGCCGCAGTTTGGGCGATGCGAGTACACCGCACGCCCCGGATCCACATACAGCGATTGTGCTGATGTCGGCGGCGGGAAAACTCTTCCATCAGGGGATGGCGCGCAGGTACTCGCAGCTCCGACGAATCATTCTGATTTGCGGACGCTATGAAGGAGTGGACGAACGTGTGGCCGAGCACCTAGCAACCGAGGAGGTTTCCATCGGCGACTTTGTTTTGAGCGGCGGTGAGCTGCCTGCCATGCTTGTGATGGACGCCGTTGTGCGCCTGCTCCCAGGCGCGCTGGGTAACGAAGCGTCCTCGCAGAATGAGTCTTTTAGTGCAAGTTTCTCGGCCGTGAAGCCCTCTTCGGCGGTTGTACGCGAACCGACGGGCGCAAGAGGTACGCTGCTCGATTTCCCACATTACACGCGCCCTGCAGATTACCGCGGGTGGAAAGTGCCGGAAATTCTCGTCGGCGGAAACCACGCCGAAGTTACCAAGTGGCGCCAGCACAAGGCCATGGAAAAGACGCGACGTAATCGCCCCGATCTGCTTTCCCAGGAATAAAAACGAACGCCTTGCGGTCTTTCCACTTCTAATGAGAAAGTCGTATGGAGCAAGGAAATGAGCAGTAACGGCAACGGGCTCGAAAAGCCCATCGCGATTTACTACGAACATCCGGACTGGTTCCGCCCCCTATTTCAACAGCTCGACGAGCGCGGAACGAACTGGGTGAAGATTGACGCGCGCCATCACTACTACGACGCGGCATCCCAGGAACGCGAATTTTCCCTGCTCTTCAACCGCATGAGCCCTTCCGCCTGGCAGCGCGGCCTCGCGCACGCAATCTTCTACACCCTGAACTACCTGGCCCACCTCGAAGCCAAACGTGTTCGCGTCGTGAACGGCTACCGCTGCTTTGCGCACGAAATTTCCAAAGCACAGCAGCTCACCAATTTGGAAAAGCTTGGTCTGCCTTACCCCCAGGCGCGCGTCATCAACCATCCCTCGCAAGCGCTGGCGGCCGCCGAGGCCGTTGGCTATCCGGTGGTAGTGAAGCCGAACATCGGCGGCAGCGGTGCGGGAATCGAACGTTTCAGTTCTCCCGAGCAATTGCGCGCCGCCGTCGAAGCGAATCGCCTCTATTTCGGAATTGACTCAACCGCGCTGGTGCAGGAGGCGTTCATTGCACGCGACGGCGTCATCACGCGCGTCGAAGTCCTTGGCGGAAAATATCTCTACGCCATTCGAATTCATATCACTGGCGAAAGCTTCAACTTGTGTCCAGCGGACATTTGCCAGAACACGCGGGGTGAAGAGCTGGCGCGCATCGCATGTCCAGTCGATGCTCCAAAAACCGGCATGAAAGTCGAGGGCTACCAGCCGCCGCGCCAGGTCATCGAAGACGTCGAGCGCATCGTGGAGCTCGCCGGAGTCGAAGTCGGAGGTATTGAATACGTTTTCGACGAGCGCACCGGCCGGCAGCTTTATTACGATGTGAATGCGCTTTCGAATTTCGTTGCCGACCCTGTGCGCGTGATCGGTTTCAATCCCTACGCGCGGCTGGCTGATTTTCTGATTTCCGAAGCGCAAGGCCACGAGGCCAAGCACGCCGAACGTGTTGCTTCCACAGGGGGCCCGCGGTGAGATACGGATATTGGCTGCCTGTTTTCGGCGGATGGCTGCGCAACGTGGAAAACGAAAACATGCAAGCAAGCTGGGCGTATGTGAAGCGGTTGGCGCAACGCAGCGAACAGATCGGCTTCGACGTCACGCTTATCGCCGAGTTGAATCTGAACGACATCAAGGGCGTAGAAGCGGATTCGCTGGACGCTTGGTCCACGGCTGCGGCGCTGGCTGCTGTCACGGAAAAAATTGAACTGATGGTAGCGGTGCGGCCTACGTTCCATCTGCCGGCGCTGCTGGCGAAACAGGCCGCAAACATCGATCACGTCAGCAATGGGCGGCTCACGCTTAATGTTGTTTCCTCGTGGTGGGCCGATGAAGCCCGCAAGTACGGCGTGGCGTTTGAACAACACGACGACCGCTACGCTCGCACCAGCGAATGGCTTGACGTGCTCGACGGTGTTTGGAAGCAAGACCACTTTTCCTATTTGGGGAAGTATTACCGCGTAGAAGACAACGTTCTCGAGCCCAAGCCCGTTTCGAAGCCGCGTCCCACGCTCTACGCGGGAGGCGAATCCCCTGCCGCCAAGGAATTGATCGCCGAAAAGTGCGACGCCTACTTGATGCATGGTGATCCGCCGGAACGCGTGCACGAGAAAATCGTGGACTTGCGCGCACGGCGCGCCCGACACCGGCTGCTGCCGCCGCTCAAGTTTGGAGTTGCGGGGTATGCCATCGTCCGCGAAACCGCGCGCGAGGCGCAGGATGAGCTGCGCCGCATTACCGACGTACGTCAATCGGCCGCAGGCTACGCGAATTACCAACAATGGCTCGCCGGAACGCAGCTCGAGCAGCGCGTTTCTCTCGAAGACTATTCGGTTTCAAATCGCGGCCTGCGCTCCGGGCTGGTTGGAACACCTGCACAGGTGGCCGAGCGCCTCGGCCAATTCGAAGCCGCTGGCGTGGACCTGGTGCTCTTGCAGTGCAGCCCGCAACTGGACGAAATGGAACGCTTTGCCGCAACGGTCATCCGCAGAAACTCGTCCGTCACTGCTTCGGCCTAAGCCTCTCAAAGTCAATGGCTTAAGGGCTTCCCGGATACGAGCCCCAAATTGATTAGGCATTTCGGCAAATTTTCTCTATAATCTGAGCTTGCCCTTTGAGTAAGAGCTGGCCCCGCCTGAGTGGGTCTAAAAGGAAGCACGCACATGAACCCGGCAATTCGTAAATTGCACGAAGCGCAGCTGCGCAAAGACCTCCCCGAATTCCGCGCGGGCGACACCGTGCGCGTGAATGTGCGCCTCAAGGAAGGCGAGGGTGAGAAGGAAAAAGAGCGCCTCCAGGCTTTTGAAGGCGTGGTGATTTCGAAGAAGGGCCGAGCCTCCAGCGCCACTTTCACCGTGCGTCGCGTCAGTTTTGGTGTAGGCATCGAGCGCATCTTTCCCCTGCATTCGCCGACGATCAGCTCCATCGAAGTGGTAGGCAAAGGCAGAGTTCGACGCGCCCGCCTGTACTACCTCCGCGATTTGAGGGGCAAAGCCGCCCGCATCCGGCGCGCCGGCCGCGAGGAAGAGGAAACGACCGCCGCCGTTGCGGCTACGGCCACCGCCGGCACGGAAGCAAAAGGCTAAGCAGTCCCTCCTCAGGGCTGCCCAAATATCTTCACAGGCTCCGGTCGACCCGGCCTTTCCTTTTGTTCCGCTCACAATTGGATGCGCTCGCTGATGGTGGCCTGTAGCGAGTCGCCAGTCGCGTGTCATTCTTCACGGCTGGACGTTGGTAATTCCTTCCGCCCCCGGTTTCGGAAAGTGCTTCTCGTACCAAGCAATGCAGCGGTCGATCGAATCAATATTATGCCCGGTCTCCGCAAGGCCGTGCCCTTCTCGCGGATAGCGCACAAAAATCGCTTCCGTCCCCACGTCTTTCAGCGCGATGAAAAACTGCTCCGCTTCCGCAATCGGCACGTCGTTATCGTTTTCACCGTGCATCAGCATTGTAGGAGTATGCGCCGCCGCCACGTGTTTGAGCGCCGAGCGCTCCCAGGCCACGTCCATCAAGTTGCCCTGGTGCAGGAACTGCCCGAATTCCATCTCTTCGTATTGGTTGTAATAGGTCATGTAGTTGTAGCTCACCAGGTTGGCGATTCCCGCAATCGGAATGGCCGCCTTGAATTCGTTGGTTTGCGTGATCAGCCAGTCCGTTAGCTGGCCGCCATAGCTGACGCCTTCGATGCCCAGGCGCTCGCGGTCGATCCATGGATTGCGCCGGAGGGCCGCGCTAACGCCATACAAAACATCCTGGCCTTCGTTTCCGTTCTGATCGCCAAACACGGCGTCCGCAAATTTCTGTCCGTATCCCGTCGACCCTCGATAATTTACGTTCAGCGTCGCCCACCCGCGCGCCGCGTACACTTGGTTCTTGAAATTGAAAGCCGGTCCATTCTGCCCGTGCGGCCCCCCATGAATGTTCACAATCATGGGATGTTTGGAGGTAGTGGTTAACCCGAGGGGTTTTGTGAGAAAAGCCTCCACCTCATATTTGTTGTCGTTGCTGAGGAAGGTGAAGGACTCCACTTCTGCAATGCGCTTTCCAGCAAGGACCTGTGCGTTCAAATCCGTAAGCTTCTGTGGCGCCCCGTTGCCGCTCTTCACGTAAAGCTCCGATAAGTCGCGCTGCGAAGCATAACTGTAGGCCACGGTGCCGTCCTTACCCACAGAAAAGGAGCCCACAAAACCCGGCTCTTTCACGATGTACTCTGGCTTGCCTCGAGAAATAGGTAGTCTCATCAAATAGTTGCTCCCGCGCTCCTGCACGGTGAAGTACACCGAGGTCCCGTCAGGCGCCCAGTGCGGCGAACCCTGGCGATTGTCGATCGCCGCTCCGATCTCCCGCCGGTCGCTGCCGTCGGCGTTCATGATCCACACGTGCGTGTCTTCCATCGTGGTTTCGCGGTCCGTAAGCCCGCGGCGCGTTCCGCGAAAAAGAATCTTCTTCCCGTCGGGTGACCACACCGGGTCGTATTCGTTGAATTCCGTCGCGCTAATCCGCCCAACGCTGCCGTCCGCCACCTTCAGCGCAAAAACGTCGTAATTAAAAAACTCGTCCTGATTCGGCTCTGGATTCGTCAAATACAAAATCTGTTTGCCATCCGGCGACCAGTCGATCGAATGCTCATCCGTGTCGCCCTTGGTAAGCTGGCGAGGCTGCCTGGTGGCCACGTCAACCGCAAAAATGTGCAACCGCCGATTGTCGTTGAACCGCGTCATCCCCTCGCCAGCATCCGGTTTATAGAGATAGCGGGTAATGACCATCGGATCGCCACTGGCTTCCGCCGTCCTGCTATCCGGAATGGACGAAATGTAGGCTATCTGCTTCCCATCAGGGGACCAGGTGACTTCATTGCCGATTCCCGGCAGCGGGCTGTTCGTGCCTTCGGGCGAAGCAAGAACGGTGACGTCCGATCCATCAGGTTTCGCAATCATCAAACCGTGCTTGTCTCCCAGCCTGCCGAAAAACGCAATCCACTTCCCGTCCGGCGACCATACGGCCCCGCCGCCGCGGTCCTTGTCCCCGCCAAAGCGAAGCGACTTTTGCGTGGTCAGATCCATCATCCACAGTTGTCCATACGGGCGTCCGGGCTCATCGTGCATGACGACCGAGTAAGCAATATGACGCCCATCGGCTGAAAGCGCCACGCCCCCCACCGAGCGCAGCTTCGAAAGATCGCTGCCGATCAATCCTTGCGCGCCACCAAGAGGGGCCAGGGGCAGAAAAACCGCAGAGCACACAGTAAGCACTCGGACGCGCACAGCTACAACATGAAATCGCTGATCCATCGCAGTTCTCCTTCCGTCACGAAAACCACTTCCTCCCGCACGAGCTATCTGTCAAAAGACGCTCAGGACAAACGGCATGCTTATTTCAAATACTGGTCCTTCCACTCCACCCAGCGCCGGTTAACATCCATCCGGCGAACTATATCGCCCGGAAAATTGCACCAACTCGCGCTCGTTGCGGTCTTGCTCCAGATTGGCCCGTGATACGACGATCACGATGGACTTTCCATCCGGCGAGATTTGCGGGTCTGAAACAGAAACAATTTTGGCCATATCGTTCAATTCCATGCGCCGCGATTGTGCGGAAACCAGCTGCGCCCCCAAACCGCTGATGAACAGAAAAAGAGCGACCAGGGCCGATAGGCTCGAAAAACTCGGGGTGCACTCCGGAAAGCGACTGGAATCCGCGAAGTGTTCCATGCCGCCGTGGTCGTTCATAAGATTCCTCCTGACACGGAAGCCCTTTTGATGTCTCCCGATAAGTCCGGCGTCGCGAGCGCAGTATCCTGTCACGCCGCAAGTTTCCCCGTCAAGAAAACGCCGCATCACCGATTCCGCATCGTGCTAAAATCCCCCACCGATGAACCGGCTCTGCTCTTCCCGTTTCGAGCGAGCGGCGCGCAAGTTGGGCTGGACGCGCATCGCCGGTATTGACGAAGCCGGACGAGGCGCGTTGTTTGGTCCGGTGGTTGCCGCCGCAGTGATTCTCAATCCCAAGCGCCGAATTGTCGGCCTTGATGACTCGAAAAAGCTCACCCCAGAACGCCGTGCCGGGCTCCGCGAACGCATTTGCGAACACGCCCTCGCCTGGGCCGTCGCGGAAATCGACGCCCAGCGCATTGACGCGTGGAACATTTATCAAGCCTCTCGCCAAGCTATGGCCGCAGCTCTGGAGCGGCTCAGCATCCCACCCGACTACCTCCTCATTGATGCCATGCAGCTCGACGTCTTGATTGAGCAGAAGTCGCTCATCAAAGGCGATGCCCGAAGCGTATCCATCGCCGCCGCTTCCATCCTCGCGAAAACCCACCGGGACGCGCGCATGGAAGAGTGGGACGCCGTCTACCCGCAATATGGCCTGGCGCGCCACAAGGGCTACGCCACGCCGGACCATCTGGAAGCTTTGCGTCTCCACGGTCCCACGCCTTTGCATCGCTATTCGTTCGCGCCGGTGCGCGATTCCGGCTGCTGGGCCGCGGGCGCCACGCAAACTCCCCTGCCAATTTTTTAGCGTTGCGGGAATAGCACGTTTTGTCCGGAGCCTGCCGATGCGTCGATCCCATTCTCTCTTTGTACTATTTGTTGCTGCTACGCTTATTTCGGTGAATCTGCACGCTGCTCCCCAAAACAGTTCCCTACTTGCCCCGACGCCGCCGATGGGCTGGAACAGTTGGGATGCCTATGCCGAAACCGTCGCCGAAGCGGACATTCGCGCAAACGCGCAATGGATGGTGGAACATCTCAAGAGATCCGGCTGGCAATATGTCGTCGTCGATTCCGGTTGGTATGTAACCAATCACTTCGTCGGCACAAATGCGAAGGAAGCCGAGTTCAGCCTGGACGCTTACGGGCGCTACACCCCCGCGACAAGCTCCTTTCCTTCCGCAGCAGAGGGCGCCGGCTTCAAGCCTCTCGCCGATTTCGTCCATTCGCTGGGCCTGAAGTTCGGCGTACACATCTTGCGCGGAATTCCCAAGGAAGCAGTTCGCAGGAATCTTCCGATCGCCGGTACTTCCTTTCATGCTGCTGAGGCTGCGAAAACCTCCGACACATGCCCTTGGAATCCATTCAATTATGGACTCGACGCCAGTCAATCCGCCGCCGAGGCCTATTACGATTCCATCGCACAGCTCTACGCAAACTGGGGCGTGGACTTCCTGAAAGTGGACTGCATTTCCGATCATCCCTACAAGGGTGATGAAATTCGGCTCATCAGCCAAGCCATCCGCAAAACCAGCCGCCCCATCGTCCTCAGTCTTTCTCCAGGCCCCACGGCGCTGGACAAAGCCGACGAGGTAAGCAAGTACGCGCAGATGTGGCGAATTTCCGATGACGTCTGGGACCTCTGGCACAGCGATACACAGTTTCCTTCAGGCATCCAGAACCAATTCGCACGCGCCGCAAAATGGGCTTCTTTTTCCGGGCCGGGCCACTGGCCTGATGCCGACATGCTCCCTATCGGGTGGCTCGAACCCGCCGCCGGGTGGGGGAAGCCCCGCGCCACACGCCTGACTCGCGACGAGCAGCGCACCCTCCTCACGCTTTGGTCCATTTCTCGCTCGCCGCTCATCATGGGCGGCAACTTGACCTTGTGCGATGAATGGACCGAGTCGCTTCTCACCAACCCCGAAGTCATTGCCATCGACCAGCACTCCACCGTGAACCACACCATCCTGACCACTGACAAAGCCGCCGTCTGGCTCGCTCGACCCTCTTCCGGCGAGGGGCACTACCTTGCTCTTTTCAATTTAGACTCGCTCCCCCAGGAGTTCCGCTACTGTTGGAAAGACCTGGAGCTGCCCGGCGGGAAATACCGTCTCCGGGACGTCTGGGAACACAAAGATCTGGGCTCATTCGAATCCCTCACGGTAACCCTGCCCCCTCACGCTGCCGTCCTCTACCTCGTCTCGAATCCCTCCGTTCCCTCGCTCCCCTAATTCGCTTTGTATTCGCTCTAGAATTTCCTAAATAGCACGGGGATAACTGCCTGCTCACAACAAACTTTCGGTTCGTTGACTTGCCTTTTTTCCGCCTGCTAGCGTTACCTGAGTACCTCCGAGGGGCCTTTTCCGCCCGTCGGCCAGCCGGGAGAGTGTGTTTGGGACTGCTCCCTGGGAGATTTGTCTCTTTTTGCGAATGGCTTATAACAAAAGCAAATACGTCGAAGCCGCACAAAAGCTGCTGAACCAGGGCAAGGTCGCCCAGTCCATCGCCGAATACCAGCACATTCTCAAGTACGAGCCGCGCGACCAAGTCACTTTGATGACCATCGGCGAGCTCTATATCCGCCAGGGCGAGACCTTCCAGGCCATCGACTACTTTGAGCGCCTGGCCCAGATCTTCGTCGGCGATGGGTTCCTCACCAAAGCCATCGCGGTCTACAAGCGCATCGCCAAACTTGCTCCGGAAGAAATTCGCCCGCTCGAAAAGCTCGCCGACCTCTACGTTCAGCAGGGAGTAATGAGCGAGGCCCGGCCCCTTTTCTTGCAGTTGGCCGAAATTCACTTGAAGCAAAATCGCCAGGCCGAGGCCGTCGGCCTGCTGAAAAAGCTTTTGCAGGCTGAACCCGACAATCTTCGAATCCAGATTCGCCTTGCGGATTTGTACCAGGCCATGGGCCAGTCGCGCGACGCCATCGAAGCGTACGTTGCCGCCTCCGAGCGCGCTCTTGCGCGTGGCGATCAATCGGAAAGCGAAAAGCTTGCAGACAAAGCCCTGAAGCTCGAACCCACGAATGCCGCCGCGCTCATTGTCCGGGCGCGCTCTTATTCACTGCAAGGCGATCTCACCAAGGCTGCCGAGCTCCTTCAACAAGTTCCCCATCTCGAAAAAGGCGGCGAGCAAACCGAACTCCTGCTCGAATTCCATCTCAGGAATTCCAGTTGGGATCAAGCCGTTACTTTGGCGATGCAAGTTTTTGAGGCCGACCCCAAGAACTACGGTCCGCTGCAAAAGGCCGTGGAGGCGCTTCTTGAAGCTGGGCAAACCCAGAAGGTTATGGGAATTCTGGAGCAGGCCCGCATCCCGATGATCGATGTCGGGGAACACGAAGCCATTGGAAAAATGCTCCATGGCCTAGCGGAAAGGATGCCGGGCCGTTTGGAGCCGCTCGAATGGCTCGTCGAACTCTACGGCCGCACCAGCGATTCGTTCCACATGCCCGATGCCCTGGCGCAGTTGGGCGATGCCCTTGTCGCTGACGAACAATTCGACCGCGCCAAAGAGATTTTCGAGCAACTCGTCGAACGCCAGCCAGATAGTGATTCCGCCAAACGCAAACTCAACAGCGTTCTGCGAAGGCTGGGATTGCCGGCAGCCTCCGAAGCCCCCGACGAAGTCCCTGAGATTCCGGAGGATCATCATCTTCGCACCGAAACACCCAAGGCTCCGACTCCCACGCTGCGTTCCGATGTGAGCGGGTTTGGTGCGGAACTTGACAAGGCTCAGACGCAAGCCTCGTCCGTCGATCCTCAGTTGGACGAAGAGACGCAGAAATTCATCGCCCAATCGCTCACTGACGTTGATCTTTTTGCCAGCTACGGGCTCACGCAGAAGGCCATTGGCCTGCTGGAGGCCATTTTGCGCCGTGCGCCGCGCCACTCGCCCACGCTTGAGAAACTGCTCGATTTTGTCCTCGGCGCAGGCGACGACCGCCGCACCGCCGAGCTGGCCGCGCAGCTCGAACAAATTCACACGGAAGCTGGCAACAAACGCAGCGCCGACCGCTTTGCGGAATTGCGCCGTCGTTTTCAGCGTGCCGCCGGCATTTCAGACGAGGAATTAGCCGGCGCGACGGCTTCGGCTAACTCTGCTGCGCAACAAACGGCTGAGGAGCCAGCCGAAATGGCCATCCCGGAAATCACGGCCATACCCGTGAACCTGGAGCCTGCTCCGGTGACCGCGGATTGCCTGGCGGTTCCCGCGGCTGCGGAACCAGAGCCCGAACCAGCCAAGGCTGCCGCCAAATCCGAGGAAGAAGAAGTTCAGGAAGTGGATCTGTCGGACGAGTGGGCCACGCTCGTCGATGAGACCCACTCCCCTGAACGAGCCGCGCCCCCCCCCACCCCGCCGCCCGCGAAAACTCCCGCCCCTTCCGCAGCGAAACCTCCCGCAGCTCCTCAGCGCCCCGCAAAACCGGCGGAGGTCGAAGAGTTTCAGATTGCCGAAGAACCTGCAGCGGTTGTCCGAGACCAAGCACCAGCCGCCGCTCCGCCGGTTCCGCTCGAGAAGCCTGCCGCCAAAGCGCCGGCCGGCAAGCCTAAGGAAAAGCCTGCTCACAAACCTGCACAGAAACCGCCAAAGCCCGCAGAGCCCGAACTCGAATTGGAGCAGGAATACGAACTCGTGCTTAAGCAGGAGCCGTTGGTTCCGGCTTACGATCAGAAACCTCCCAAGCCGCCCGCTGCTCTGCCACCGCGTCCGACTGCGCAAAATAAAGCGGCCGCAACGCCAGCCGACACTGGTTTTGAATCCGATCAGTTCCTGGCCGATCTCGCCAAGGAAATCGACCAGCTCGGCATCGACTCACTGACTCCGTCCTTCTCCAATGCAAAGCCGGGCGCTGCGGTCCCTCCAGCGCCAAAGCCGAAAGCTCGGTCTGCGCCTCCGCCTTCGGCGGAATCCGGCCCGCTCAAGGAGGTCTTTGAGGAGTTTCGCGCCGAGCTTGGCGAAATGGGCGCTGAGGAAGAGGATCTCGAAACGCACTACAATCTCGGCATCGCTTTCCGCGAGATGGGTCTTCTCGAAGAAGCCATTAGCGAATTCCAGAAAGTCGCCAAAGCCAGCGACAACGGCCGCGCCTTCCGCTACACCATGCAGTGCTGCACGCTGCTTGGCCTAGCCTTCATGGAAAAAGGCCAGCCGGCCATCGCCGCGATCTGGTACGAGCGCGCGCTGCACACTCCCGGAATCGACCCGGAAAGTACGCTCGCCTTGCGGTATGATTTGGGTGTGGCCCAGGAATCGGCGGGCGAGCCGGAAGCGGCGCTAAAGAGTTTTTCTCAGGTCTACGCGAGGAACATCGACTACCGCGACGTAGCCGAGCGCATCGCGGCTCTTCAGAAGCCCATCCGCTGATCCACGCTGCACGCAGGCGGGACGGTTTTCCATCCATCGATGAACCGGATTTATCGCGCACTTCTGGTGGTGCTCGCGTTCGAAATGGGCGCGCTGCTGCTCTATTTGCCGTGGTCCATGTATTGGGAGCAGAATTTTTTTCTGAATCACTACCCTCTGCTCAGATCCATCGTACTCCATCCTTCCTTCCGCGGTGCGGTGAGCGGCATCGGTGTCTTGGATATCCTTTTGGCCATCGGATGGATTGGCTCCCGCCAGGGGCCAGACCATGTCCCCCCTCAATAAGTCGCACAGCGTTCCCCTGCTTTGCTATGTGACGGATCGCCGCGGCCTTGCTGCCGCAAAACCGGCCGAAGAGCGCCAGATGGTTCTCGGAAAAATCGCCGCGGCTGTGGCGGCGGGGGTCGATTGGATTCAAATCCGCGAAAAGGATCTCTCGGGGCGAGAGTCGAGCATGCTGACGCGCGAAGCCGCGCAGCTTCTGCCAGATTCAGCTGCACGCAAGGGCGTTCACCAGCGCATCCTGGTAAACGACCGGCTCGATGTTGGCCTTGCCGCGCAAGCGGGCGGAGTGCATCTCGGCGAGCAAAGTCTGCCGCCAGAAGAAGCGCGGCGCCTGGTGAGATCGCTTCAACGTGAGAACGATTTCTTGATCGGCGTCTCCTGCCACTCACTCGAAGCGGCCAAAAACGCGGAACAGAAAGATGCCGATTATCTTTTTTTTGGTCCTGTCTTCGCCACGCCGTCAAAGGCCAAGTATGGAGCTCCGCAAGGACTCCAACGGCTCGGCGAAGTCTGCCGCGCCGTCGGGCTACCTGTGCTTGCCATCGGCGGAATCACCTTGGAAAATGCCGCCGCCTGCTTTTCCGCCGGGGCGGCGGGCATCGCCGCCATCCGCCTTTTCCAAGACGCCCCGGACGTGGCTGCCCTAGTTAGCGGCCTCCGAAAACTCTCTATATAAAGCGCGCCGACTTGTAGTCCTGTTTTCTCTTCTCCGATCTCCGTTCTCTTCCTCAGCGTTCCTGCAAGCGCCTCAGCAGCCTTATCTGCCCTGCGTGATAAACGTCATGAAAGGCCACGCCATAAAGCTGTTTCAAAAACTTGGCGTCGCGCGGCTTACGCAGGGCTTTGGCAATCGCGGCGCACATGGCGCGATGCTCGCGCTCCAGCAGTTTCTTGTCGGCGTTCCAAGCGGCCTCCGTCGCGTTGCCTTTTTCCGGCCGCGGGAAGAAATTGCTGCCCTTTAACACAAACGAGCCACGCTTGCCCCCCTCAAGCCTCCGACGCACCGCGTACTTCCAATACGCGGCGTGCAACGCCACTTCCCAGATGTTGTGCCTCCCCGCTCCCGGACGCCACGCAGCCTGGACCACGGACACGCCCTTGAGGGATTGTTTGAGGTTTGGTCCATGCCACGTTTTCCTTTGATACGCTTCGTCCAGCAGTACAAGCACGAGTTTCGCCGTATTCACGCCTTCCTCCTAAGGACAATTCCTGGATGAAAATGCCGTTCATCCTACCATCGAGTAAGGGGCACCGTGAGTTTCAAGTTGTAGTAGAAGGGACATGATTTTCCGAGGCTGATAAGCAGCGGGCGAAAATGGACCCCGTTGCGGTCACCTTCGGCGGCAGCCTGAGCCGCTCGAGAATCTCGCAAGATCCGCCGGACTGCATTCTATCTGGCTGCTGCCTTGGTCGCTGCTACGACGCCAATCGTTGGGATCGGTCTGGTTCGCGCTAATTAATGAATACCCAGGGTTCGAGCGAGCTGGGTAAGACCGCTGCTCGCACGTCCAGCCAGGTTGCCGCTCTGTGGGCGCGAATGCTACGATTTCCTGTTCTTATGTCCCACATTGATGCCCAGCCAAGCGCTGAACGCCTCTCTCCTGCAGACCGTACCCCATACACGCGCCCGCGTGTCGGCATCCCCTGGCGGACAGGCCCAGAGGAAGACCAGGCAAGTTCGACTGGTCTGCGCGGCAAAACCGAGGATTACCTCAAAGCGGTGGAAAAAGCTGGCGCGGAAGGGGTGCTGCTTCCTCTAAGAGACGAAGAAGAAAGAAACCGCCTAATTCCCCAGCTGGACGCTTTTGTGCTTCCGGGCAGCCCTGCGGACGTCGAGCCCGCTCGATACGGGACAGTGAACCGGGGATGGTCCGCTCCTGCGGACTTGCCCCGCGAGGAGACCGACCGCGCCATCCTAAAACATGCCTTGGCCGAAAAAAAACCCGTCCTGGCCATTTGCTACGGCTGTCAGCTCCTGAACGTCTATTTGGGAGGCACGCTGATTCAGGATCTCAAGGCTGAGACCGGAACCGCTACGCCTCACCGCAAGAAAGACCTTTTGCAGGGGGGCGAGAGGGAAACGAGAGACGATCCGACCCACCTAGCCACGCTGGAACCGGGTAGCCGCCTCGCCTCACTTGCGAGAGGCACGCAGGCGGTCATCAACAGCTCGCACCACCAGGCGATCGAGCAACCAGGGAGGAATTTGCGCGTTACCTCGCGTGCTTCTGACGGCACGATCGAAGGGGTCGAATGGATCGGGGATTCCAACTGGGTTACGGGTGTGCAGTGGCATCCCGAACGCATGCCGGATGATCCGTTTGCAGAACGCCTGTTCCGGGAGTTCGTTGCGGCCGCACGCGCGGCTCACAAGGCCGTGACGCACAAGAGGTAAGCAAGACGAATTTCCAGTTTCGAATTTCACATTTCGATTTTCCGGTTCAATCGGGGGTGTCATGATTTCTCTTGCAGGCAAAGCAGCTCTAATCACCGGCGGCTCCCGTGGCATCGGCGCAGCTGCAGTCAAAATGTTTGCGCAAGCCGGCGCCGACGTGGTGTTCAGTTACTTCAAATCAAGAGACGCCGCGCAGCAGATTCAGCAGGAAGCCGGCAAGCACGGCACTCGCGTTGAAGCCTTCAAGGCCGACGCCGGCAAGCACACTGACAACAAAACGCTTGTCGATCATTGCGTCGCGCGTCTCGGCCGCCTCGACATCCTTGTGGCGAACGCCGGCGTATGGAACCTTGAAGATCTCCCCATCGAAAAAATGTCCGAGAAGCAGTGGGACGATATGATGCGCACAAACCTCAAGAGCATTTATTCGATCATCCACTTCTCCGTGCCACAGATGATTAAGCAAAAATCCGGAAAAATCGTCACGATCAGCTCGACTGCCGGGCAGCGCGGCGAAGCGCTCCACACTCATTACGGTGCGTCCAAAGGTGGAATCATCAGCTTCACTAAGGGTCTGGCAACCGAGCTTGCGCGTCACAATATTCTGGTGAACTGCGTTGCTCCCGGCTGGGTTGCCACCGATATGTCCAACCCTGTCCTCGATACCAAGGCGGGCCAAAAAATGGCCACGACGGTGATTCCGTTGCGCCGCGCCGGCACATCGGAGGAAATTGCCGGGCCGATTCTCTTTGTTGCGTCTGACTTGGCCAACTTCATGACGGGGGAAATCATCAATGTAAATGGAGGCGCGGTCTTGTGCGGATGAAGCTTGCCCATTTTTGCCGCGCAATGCTGGTCACCATTACCTTCTTGGGCCTGCTCTGTTTCCCTGCGCTTGTCGCTGCCCAGAATCCCGACAACATGATGCCGGAGCAAAGCGAAGCCAAAGGCAAGCAAATCCTTCGCGACCTGATTGCCGGTCTCGGCGGCCCAGGTTATGCGGAAGTGCGCGAAAGCGAATGCTCCGGGCTCCGCGCGCTGTTCGGCCACAGCGGCGATCTCACCGGCTATATCAACTTCACCGACTTTCGCCATTATCCGGATAAAGCCCGCATCGAGTACACGCGCAGGGGGCGCAACACGCTTCTCCTGTCCCTGATTGGATTGGATGGTTTGGATTTCGCCCACGGCGGAGTCGTCATCGCGCTCTACAACGGTGATCGCGGCTGGTCGTACGACCGCAGCGGCGTCAATGAACTGCCCGCGCCTGCCGTCACGGATTTCCAGGAAGCCATGAAGCGCAACGTCGACAATTTACTGCGCTTCCGCCTCAACGAACCTGGCCTCACCGTGCGCTTTGGCGGTAACGATACTGTGGATCTAAAGCAAGTGGACTGGGTGGAACTAAACGACAGCGAGGGCCGCAAGTACCGTCTCGCCGTGAATCGTGCGACCCATTTTTTGGATCGCGCCGTGGTCAGCACGGAGGACCCGGAGAATCAGCAGATCAACGACGACACCACAATTTACTCGAACTATCAGTTGAAAGACAGCGCCTGGACGCCCATGCAGTTTACCGGTGAGCACAACGGGCGCCGCACGGCTCAGTTTTTCTTGGATAGTTGCCACTACAACCCAGGATTTCCCCAAGACCTGTTCGCTAAAGACTCTTTGAAGACGCGCGGAGTGGAACTCCTTTCCAAAAGGAAGTGAGCTGCCTGGCAGCCGCGGCTTCTTCTTACGTACATATTTATCAACGGGATACCAGAAGCGGGAAGGAACGACGCATTTTCAATCCGACGGTCCTATTTTTTTGTTTCTTTCCTGCCCTATATTATTTTGTGTTCTATATTATGATGTAGGCAGCAGTGTGAGCCCAAAAAAGTACTAGGTCTAACGGCACTCGCGAGCCATTGTCCCTGACACCGAGACTGCGATAGAACTGGCCTTTAGGACAGTACATCGCGACTTTGAGATGGCCAGGTCCAAACCTCGCACGAGGAGCGACTTTGACAATGCCGGCAACGCGCTCTCGCACTCCGGGTAGCGCCGGTTTCAGCATGGTGGAACTGGTATTTTCCATCGGCGTCATGCTGGTCCTCACGGCCATTGCCGTACCCTCACTGACCCACTCCCTGCGCGCGTACCAACTCAATAGCGCGGCTGCAAGTGTTTCCGACATGCTCAAATTGACGCGCTTTGAGGCCGTTCGCCGGAACAAACAAATCAATTTCCTGGCAATTGCCCGTGGCGCGGGGTGGGTCGTGGGAACAGATTCGAACGCCAATGGAGCGATTGATCCTTTGGAAAAGCAGCAGTCCATTTCCGGGTATGTCACATTGCTGCCGGCGGGCGGCCCGGTTCCTCCTCCGAACGCCATTACCGCGGCCGATGGCGCGCTTACCGCCATGTCGGGCGCGAATGGCTCCATTACGTTTGACGCACGTGGTGCCATCCGGCAGGGAATCGGTGGTCCGGTCGCGAACAGCGTATATTTGTTCTATGTCGGCAACGCAAACGGTCCCGAGGCCGGCTATCGCGCCGTGGTTTTGCTGCCTTCCGGAAGCACGCAAATCTGGAGCGCTCCAAGCGGAGGGCCTTGGCGCCAAGTCAGCTGAGCCAAGAACTACGGATTTACCATGCACGAACGTTCGACCAACAGAATTCGCTGCCGTCAAAAAGGCTTCAGCATCCTAGAGATGCTCCTCGCCACAATGATTCTGCTGGTGGGTTTGGTTTCTGTTGCTCAACTCGTGCCCGCATCGCTGCTATTGAATTACCGCAATCGCATGGATTCTTCCTCGCTGGTGTTTGCCCAACGCCAGTTGGACCAGATGCTGGATCAGCCGCTCAATTCGAATTTCTTTTTGGATGCGTTAGGAAATACCTGCCAGCTCGGCGATCCAACAACGCCCAACGTCCTCGAAGGCAATAGTGTGGTCTCGCTCAACAACGAGACGCTCATTGATTTTAGCCAGCCTCAGGGGGCTCCTGCGCCCACCAACGGCTATAGCTTCACTTACCAGGATCCGACCGATCCTAATGGCACTACCTACGATGTTCGCTGGGCCGTAATCGTCACGGGAAACGGCTCTGTCCCGAGTTCCAAACGCTATATCCTTGGGGTCCGCCGACTCGGCGGCAATGGCTTCTTTTTGCCGATCACCCTCGATACCATGGTGACGCGATGAAGCTGGCTGGGCGCAAGACGCCCCAGCGCGGATTTACGCTTGTGGAAATGCTGGCTGCGCTGGGCATTTTTCTCGTGGTCACGACAGCGGCGTTCACGCTCCTGACTTCTTCGCAAAAGCAATATCAGACCGAAACGCAGGTGCTGAATTCTTTTCAGGAGGCGCGCCTCGGCTTGGACCAAATGGTTCGGGACATTAACGATGCCGGTTTTCCGCCTCCCACGTATTTGGCCTCGGGAAATGGCGGCAATTTGTTTAATTATTTAGCCCAAACCCCGTTCGCTTGGAGCGCGGGCGCGGGCTATCCGGTGAACCCCTGTCGAATCGGGACCGCCGGAGGCGGCACTTGCACGACATCCTCGGACGCTGCCCCCGGCGATTTTGATATCATCATCGAAACCGAGCCGAATCCACTCGATCCCTCTTGTGCCCCGGGCTGCCAAGTGCAATGGATTCGCTATCAACTGGTTGGCACAACCCTCATGCGCGGTGCGACCAATAAGGTTGCAGGCCAGGATCCCGACGCCGTTACCGCCGCCGCTGGACTGACCTCTTTTGTCCAGAACGTCGTGAACAATTCCCCGAATCTTCAGATTGGACAGTTCCAACTGGCCGCATCCGATCCCACTGTTTTCCCCGGCGGAAATCCTGTGCCTTTGTTTCAGTACACCTGCGACACGCCGAGTGCGCCGCAAAACCCGCCTCAACCTTGTCCACCGCAGCCAAGCCCGGATAATTCTCCCGCGAATATCCGGGATGTCCTGATTACCTTGATTGTGGCCGCGCCGGTACCGGATTCCACAACTGGCCGCCCGCGTCTTGTACAGCTGGAAGGCCGCGGCCGCCGTGTCAATCCGAATCAGTGAGGTTGTCAGGCTTAAAGTGAAGACCGAAAAGATCATTCGCAGACGCCAAACGGAAGCTGGCATTGCCTTGCTGATCTCCATTTTCATTTTGCTGCTGATTGGCGTGGTGGCCATTGCCTTGGTTGTTTCTTCCGGTACCGAAACAGCGCTGGCGGGCAACTACCGTTCGTCCACCGGCGTTTACTATGCTGCCGCAGCCGGCTTGGAAGAGGTTCGCGCCCGTTTGAAGCCCAACAACCCCGACTCCTTTAACATCACTTCTCCTGGTTTCCTGCCGCCTCCTGGAACCCCACTCACCGTTTGTTCGCCCGTTTATCTTATCAATCCCCGGGGTGGAGAGGCCATTACACCTTGGGATCAGGCTTCCACTTATCCCGACACAGAATTCGGTCAGGAGTTTGGCGGCATCTGCGGGCCTATCCCTAGTCCTTCACCGGCCACGCTCTCGATTTGGAATCGGAACCCCCTGAATGGCTTGTCCTTTCCGGGTCCGCTCTACAAATGGGTGCGCGTCAACGGGGTGTCCGAGCGGTCCCTTAACCTGGACGTCTCTCCTTATGACACCTCATTGGATCCCACACTCGTCTATTACGACGGGAGCGCTTCCAGGCTGAATGACACAAATACGGGTTACCAGGTTTATGAGCTCACCGCCCTGGCGGTCCTTCCCAATGGCAGCCAGAAACTTCTTCAATACCTCATCGCTGCTACTCCCGTAAATGTCCCTACCATCCCTCCTACGTTCCCCGCCGCGCTTACACTGCTTGGGACCCCGGGAAACGGTGTTGTGTTTACCGCTCCAAACGCAAACGCTAATTTCGGCGTAAAAGGCATTGATCAGGACACTATCGGCGCCTGCGTCCCTGGACCCGCGGTTCCATCCGTGGCCGTTCTCTCCAACACCGATCAGGCAAACGTCATCAATGGAATTCCTCCTGCCTACCGAACCAACTACAATGGCAGTTCATCCGGCCCGGACGTGCAAAATGTGAGTGCTTCGATTCCTGGGAGTCTGCAGTCGCCGGCGGGGCTGGACGCCCTCGCAGCGACAATCAATCAGAATGCGGACCTCATCATTAACGGCAATGCCTCCGGCTCGAGTTTGCCTTCCGCGATGTATTCGCCGTCCCCTAATCCCATGACCATCGTCGTCAATGGCAACCTAGACCTTGGCGGGTGGCACCAGACTGGCTATGGACTGCTGCTGGTAACTGGCAGCCTCAAGTACGACCCGGACGCTTCTTGGGATGGCATCATCTTGGTCATTGGACAGGGCACGGTTACCGGCAGTAAGAGCGGGAGTGGTGAAATTGATGGGGCCGTGTTGGTCGCTAATACACAAGGGGGCGGAGGTAATTTTGGGCCGGCCAGCATGGTTTTTAGCAACAACATGGGCGGGCTAGGTATCCGCTATAGCAGTTGTTGGATCCAAAGGGCGCAGCCAGTCGCCAACTACAAAATCCTCTCCTTTCACGAAATCTCCCAGTAGTCCGGCTTCCCTACTCTCTAGCTGCTAACCTGCAGAAGAACCACGCAACTCAACTTGTTACCTTTCTACCCAGGAAGACCCTACGCGCACAGCAACTTCCGCTCCATCACAGCCTAACTCGCACTTTCAAAAAGACTTATCGCCACCGCGCAGATGGTGCTCGAAGTGCCCCTTCAAGCCTGCCGTCAAAGCGTTTGTCCGCCCGAAACATTTTCGAGGGACGCTTACGGCATGAGGGAATAAATGAGGAAGAACCACAAACCAAGTCGGCCAGAGAATGACGGCCATCGGGGTTACTCGGCTCTCGAACTGCTGGTGGTCATGATGGTCTCGCTGATCATAGCGGCGCTTACGATACCAAACTTCAACCAAATCCGTCGGAACCTGCGGATCTCCGGAGATGCGCGTGACCTAAATGGCGCAATCAACCAGGCGAAGCTGCAGGCTGCCGCGGACTTCACCTGGGCCCGCGTTTATGGTGACTTTACCAATCCTCGCCTAAGCACTTTCCATGTGGAAGTTTGGAACAAGGCCCTAAATGGAGGCGCCGGTTGTTGGCAAACCGTTGGCGACCCTATTGCGGCTGCTCCGTTTGTGCGTTGCACTGTGGCCGGTACCAGTCCTGTTCAAACCATGTCCGATCAAGTTACCTTCGGCTTTGGAGGCGCGGGCGCACCTCCCCCCAATACTCAGACTAAGGGTATAGCTCAAGCATCCCCCTGCCAAAACATTGCCGGGGGCAATGGCACGACCGCCAATACTGGGTGCATCGTCTTCAATTCCAGAGGAATGCCTATCAACTGGGGGAACGGTACACCGACTCCGGACGACGCCTTCTACATCACAGATAACACGGTCGTCTATGGCATGACTGTCGGCCCAACGGGCATTAGCCAGATCTGGGCAGCCCAAGCAAATGGTGGTACCGGCGGAAGTTGGTATCACAAGTAAGGAAGGCTGAAATGAGAATTCATCGCTTCGTACAAATCTGCAACCAAACCAAGAAATCGCAAGCTGGGGTGAGCCTCGTCGAGACGGTGGTCGCCCTCGGCCTGCTCATGATCGCTGCGGCCGGAATCTTGACCTTCGCAACCGTGGCCATGTCCACTACCGAAACGCAAGGACACCTGGCCGCTCGTACCGCCGAGTACGCCCAGGACAAAATGGAACAGCTCTTGGCCTTGTCGTATCGGGACATACGTACGGATACAACGCGGTTTCCCTCGGTCCTAGCGGGCGCCTGTCCGCCGGGCTGTGGTCTCCTACCAGGGGGCGGACTGAATCCCAACGCTCCGGTGGCCGGCTATTCGGACTACGTGGATGTAAACGGAAATCCCCTCCCCCCAGGTGCCGTAAACTGGGCGTACGTTCGCGTCTGGCAAATTACCAATCCCCCCGGCACCGCGAATTTGATCCAAATCTCTGTGCTGACTCAGGTGCGCCACGCCATAGGTCAGCGGAGCCAAACCGGCATTCTTCCCACCGCTACCGTAACTTGCTTAAAGTCAGATCCATTCTGAGGCAATCCCTATGCCAGGACCAAAGAAAGAGTCGAATCTCATGACAAACAAACGCCAAGCGGGCTTCACGCTGCTGGAAACAATGGTCGCGTTGGTGATTCTCCTGGGTGTTTCCGCGGTCATCTTGTCTGGATTGGTCCAAATGACAAAGACCCAGGGAACGATCGTGAACCGCACGGAAATGCATACGAGCGTTCGCAGCGCCACGGAATTGCTGCAGCAGGAAATCGGCCAAGCCGGGAAAATCTCGCTGCCCGCGGCGCCTGCCGCTGGCTGGCAAATGCTGCCTGTCGCTCCTGGGGCCACGCCTGACGCGCCCATAACTGCGGTGGCGACATTCACCGTAGGCATGCCATTGTACGAGGGGGAGTGGGTGACCGTGGACACCGGGCTCCCTCGAGAGACCGTACAACTGAAGTGCCCCGCAGGAATAGGGGCTTGTCCCATTGGCACAATTGCCTGGCTGGCTACATTTACTTGGCCGCATCCAGCGCCCCCAGCCGTCCTTGGCCCGGTTCCCGCATCCATTCAAGGGGCGTTTTCGACGGGCATTGTCCCGCCCGCCGCAGGCGTCATGCCGAATCCGCCCGTAGGCTATGCAGGCTATCCAATGTTTCCTGCGGGTCCTCCTGCATACCCGTATCCCAATTCACCTAACCAGGGATCTACGGGCAACGTGTTGAAGCTTTATGGCGACCTCAACGGCGACGGCAACATGGTTTATGTGGAATACACCTGCGTTCAAGGCACTCCCAATAACCCCGGCTTTCTGTACCGCAATCAGGTTCCGTGGACTTCCCTGGCCTTGCCCCCCATTGATCCATCCATGATCGTTTTGACCAGCGTTCTCCCAAATCCACCGGACGCCAACGGAAATCCTGTCCCGTGTTTTACTTACCAGCTGCAGACCCAGGACACCGTTAATGCTGCCGCCAAAGATTATGCGTTTGTCACTGACGTGGCCGTGACCCTCACGGTGCAGACGTCGAACGAAGACCCGCAAACGCATCAGTTTCAGACCGAGACCAAGGCACTGCTGAACGTCTCTCCGCGCAACGTCTACGATGCGTATCTATCGTCGACCTTGGATTATACGGATCGCATTCAGCCCATGCCGCTCAACCTGAAGGGCGTTATTTTGCCGAATTACCAATGACGAGTGTAGCGGTGAAGAACGGAAACGGAGAAATGCTCATGAAACGTAACAACGAAAAGGGTTCAGCCCTTCTATTTGCGCTGATTCTCATGCTGGTTCTTTCCTCCATGGCGGCATCCCTATTCTTTCTCTCACAATCCGAGACGTGGTCCAGCGTGAACTACCGCATGATGACCCAGGCTCGCTACGGTGCGGAAGCCGGCATCAATGCTGTGGCAAACTTCTTGATGTCCGCCAACTATGTTCCACCAGCCGCTCCGGCAGGCGGGATCTTTGCGGGCTATAACACCGGTGTGTATCCGGTCCAGACTGCCGGCGGCGCTAACGTTGTTCTGACGACCATAGCCGGCCAGCAGTCGACCTATCCGGATGGGCCAATGGTGGCCGCCTTTCAGAACGCCATGAATGCCAACCAGCCTTTGCAGGCCGGCGCCAACAACGTCAATTACTCAGCTTCCGCGCAGCTAATGTCTATGGTTTCCATTATGCCGCAAGGAACCACGCTACCTGCAACCATCCAGACCTGGCAAATCACGGCGCATGGCGATATCTCCAACGTGCGAAATGCCGAAGCTCAAGTGGTTACCACACTGGAGCGGTATATCTCTCCGGCATTTGCTTATGCGGCCTTTGCGGACGGCAACGGTTGTGGCCAGCTTACCTTCTCTGGAAACGGCACGACCAATGGTTACGATTCTGCTGCCTTACCCGTTGTTGGCGGTGCGGTTCAGGCCCCGACAGCGGCAAATCTTCTCGGTTATGGCGGAAACGTCGGAACCAACGGGAACGAGACCGACAGTGGCGCCAATGTGAAAATCAACGGCACTCTGTCGTCGCCCAATGCCGGATTTGGTGTCTGCGGCGCTGGTGGCAACATGACCGCTCTGTCCGGTGGCAACCAGAATCAGATTAGCGGCGGCCTCATCCAGTTGCCCCAGGCTGTCAAGTTCCTTACGCCTGCGGTTCCTCCTCCGGGTGTCACTAACGTGAATAATACGCAGACGCTTGCCCCTGGCAACTGGGGAGACATCAATCTCGCAGGCAACAAAGTGGTTACCTTGACCCCGGGCGTCTACAACATCAACAGTATTTCTATCACCGGCAACGCTCAGCTCGCGATTGCCCCCGACCCAATAACAGGCCTATACGGCCCGGTGATCGTAAACGTCACGGGAAACGGTAACGCCACCCCCATCGACCTGGAAGGCAAGGGCATCGCTAACTCGACCTACGATCCTTCGATTTTCCAGTTCATGTACGGCGGAGCGGGTCAGATCAAAATCGCTGGTAACGGCTCGAGCGCGGCCGTGGTCTATGCTCCGAACGCAACTGCAAGCTTCAAAGGAAACGGAACGTTCTATGGATCGGTGATCGCCAGTCAGTTGACCGACGTCGGAAACGGCGCCGTCTACTACGACATGAAGCTGAGGAAGAAACTGTTCACCATCGGGAATTACGTCCTCAATTCCTTTACCTGGGACAAGTACTGATCCCGGCATAGCGAACGGGGACCGAGCTGATCGGCTTTTTATCGGTCTTCTTGGGCCGGCCTCATAATGCCGGCCCGTTTCTTCTTGCCTCGCGACGTCTCTAGGCTTTTGGCTCACCACGGTCTCGGGCGCTATAATCTTCCGATGCGCAATAATCAGAGAAGTGCGCCGTTGCACGGCACTACGGTTTTGTGCGTGCGCAAGGACAACAAAGTCGTGCTGGTTGCCGATGGCCAGGTGACCGTGGGCGAGCACGTGATGAAGCACACGGCACGCAAAACCCGCCGCCTCTACAACGACAGAGTTTTGGCCGGGTTCGCCGGCTCTACCGCTGACGCCATCACGCTGTTCGAACGGTTCGAAGGGAAGCTCCAGGAATTCTCGGGCAATCTGCAGAAAGCGGCCGTCGAGCTGGCCAAGGAATGGCGGAAGGATCGCGCCCTCCGTCACCTGGAGGCCATGCTCATCGTCGCCGACGCGAAGAGCACCTTCATCCTTTCCGGAAATGGCGACGTCATTGAACCCGACGATGGCATAGTGGCTATCGGCTCCGGTGGCAGCTTCGCCCTCGCCGCCGCGCGCGCGATGCTGAAGCACTCCAAGCTGACCGCTAAAGACTTGGCGATGGAAGCCATGCGCATCGCCAGCGAGATTTGCATCTTCACCAATGCCAACTTCACCGTCGAAGAACTGTAAGACCTTGCTGAAAACGCATTTCGACATCATTCGGAAGCCGGCCTGCGCAGCCAGACTCGAGCGAGGTACTCTGCTGGCAGCGAGCGGTTTTTGCTCGATGAATCCTTCTTTCGGCGGGCGCGATTTCGGTTGTAAACCATCTTCATGCGTGTAGCATCTTCTACTTAGGGGATGTTAGGCTTGGCTGTGTGTGCTCGCGATTGCAAAGGAAAAGCGGAAAACCTGGACCGGGAATGAGAGTCGAGAATGGCCAGTAAGTCCGACAAAGAAATAATTCTCGCACCCGGCGGCAACGGCGCCGTCACCGGGGAAGAAGAAGAACTTCTTCCCGCACTTGACGACATGAAGCCGCGCGAGATCGTGGTCGAGCTCGACAAGTACATTGTCGGACAGGCCGCCGCCAAGCGTGCTGTCGCCGTGGCTCTCCGCAATCGCGTTCGCCGGCAAAAGCTCCCTCCGGAAATCGCCGATGACGTCCTACCGAAAAATATTTTGATGATCGGGCCGACTGGTGTGGGCAAGACGGAAATTGCCCGGCGTCTCGCGCGCCTGGCGGGCTGCCCGTTTATCAAAGTCGAGGCTTCGAAGTATACGGAAGTGGGCTACGTCGGGCGCGACGTCGAGTCCATGGTGCGCGATCTTGTGGAGACTTCCATTGACATGATCCGCGAGGAAAAGCTCGATGAAGTTGCCGATCGCGCCGAACAGGCTGCCGAAGAACGCGTCCTGGATCTCCTTCTGCCGCCTCCTCCGTCTCCCGCTCCGGGCACGCCGGAAACTGAGGTCGCGGCGCAGCGCGAACAAAATCAGCGCACCCGCGAAAAGCTTCGCGTCCAGCTTCGTGAAGGCAAACTCGACCAGCGTATGGTCGACCTCGAAGTCCGCGAGCGCATGATGCCGGCATTCGAAATCATCTCGAATCAGGGCGGCGGCTTCGAGGAAATGGACGCCTCGAAGATCAACGACATGATTTCCGGCATTTTCGGCCAGCAAAGGAAAAAACGCAAAATGACCGTGGCCGACGCGTTCGAATACCTGATTCAGGAAGAAGAAAACAAACTGCTTGACATGGACCTGGTCACGCGCATGGCCGTCGAACGCGCCGAGCAAATGGGCATCATTTTTATTGATGAAATCGACAAAGTCGCCGGGCGCGAATCCGGCCACGGCCCTGATGTTTCCCGCGAAGGCGTCCAGCGCGACATTCTTCCCATCATCGAGGGCACCACCGTCAACACACGCTACGGCATGATTCGAACGGATCACATTTTGTTTATCGCCGCCGGCGCTTTTCACGTCACCAAGCCTTCCGACTTGATTCCCGAGTTGCAAGGACGCCTGCCCATTCGCGTCGAGCTACAATCCCTGAAGGAAGAGGATTTCATTCGAATCCTCACGGAGCCAAAGAACGCTCTCATCAAGCAATATGCCGCGCTTCTCGAAACCGAAGGCGTGAAGCTGACTTTCACCGAAGACGCCGTCGCCGCCCTCGCCCGCTTCGCCACCAGCGTCAACGAGCAAACCGAGAACATCGGCGCCCGCCGCCTCCACACCATTCTCGAAAAAGTTCTCGACGAGATTTCCTTTGAGGCGCCCGACCTCAAAAAAAAGAACGTAAAAATTGACGCCGCTTACGTCAACAAGCAGCTCGTTGACATCGTGAAGAATCAAGATCTAAGCCGCTACATCCTTTAGAGGATTCGAAACTCGAAATACCAAACTCGGCAGAACGGAGCCCCGGTCCCGGTGAACTTCGTCAGCTCGAAACGCAAGCCGCGGGGAGTTGCGGGCTTCGATTTTCGAATTTCGATCTTCGCACTTCTCCTGACTGGCTGCGGCGCTCCCGGCGAACCCGTTCCGCCTTCTCCGCCGGTCCCCATCGCTATTTCCGATCTTGCGGCCCGCCAGTCGGGTGATGGCGTGGAGCTTGTTTTTACTCTCCCCGCAAAATCCGTCTCGGGAGAGAAACTCACGGCTGCTCCCGCCGTCGAAATTGTTCGTGGCGCCTGGAAGCCGAATGGAACCCCCGATTCGAAGTCGTTTCGCGTTGTCTACACCATTCCAGGCGCTCTGGTGAGCAATTACCTGGTTGCAGGCCAGGTTCGCTTCACCGACCCGATTCCCCCGTCGGAAACCAAGGCGCATCCCGGGACAACCTATGCGTATCGGATTCGAACGCGCCTCTCGAAGAAGCGGGCTTCCGCCGATTCGAACGTCGTTACGGCAGGCGTGTTTCCCGTCCCGCAGCCTATCTCTTCGGTTCAATACCAAGTCACCGAAACCGCCGTGAATCTCACCTGGCCCGTCCCCACGCAAACTTCCGGAGGCGACCCGCTTGCGAACCTTTCCGGCTACCGCATCTATCGCGGAGAGATTGCTTCGCAAACCGCCGCGTCGGCAGGCGCGGACCTCCCCTATACCCATTGGATTTCTCCGCTCACACTTCTTGGGCCTTCTGCCGACAACCACTACCGCGACACGCAGTTTGAGTTTGGCAAAACCTTTGTTTACGTCGTTCGCAGTGTGGTTTCTGCTGACGGAGGGGAGATCGAATCCGGCAACTCAGAACCGGTTACGCTCACGCCCCTCGATACGTTTCCTCCTGCCTCTCCCCAGGGACTTGTCGCGGCCGTGCTTGCTGGCGCGACGCCGTCCACCTTCCTGGTGGACCTGTCCTGGTCCATCAATCTTGAAACCGACCTGGCCGGCTATCGCGTCTATCGGAGTGCGCTGGAAGGCGCGCGCGGCCAATTGGTTACGCCGGATTTGTTGCCCGTGCCGGCGTTTAGGGATAGCTCGGTAGCGCCCGGGCATCGTTATTGGTATACGGTAACGGCCGTGGACCGCGTTGGAAACGAAAGCGCTCCAAGCGCTCCCGTTGCAGTTGACATCGCGCAACCGCCTCCGTAGATTCGTGTCTTTCCATTACCCACTGGGAGTCCAGCGTCAGATGCAGCTTCGGACCAACTTGCCCGGTTCTCGCGGGCTTGAATTCCTTCACAATGCGGCCATTCGCACCGGCGTTTACACCGGCATTTGCCTCAGTTTGGTTTTTACAGCTTGGCTGGTCATCGCCAACCAGGTTCCCTTTCTCGAGCGCTTTGCCTTCGAGCGCAACGTCGCTGCCGCCGGTGTTTTTGTTTTTCTTGCAGCTGTTCCCGTTTTTCGATTTCTTCGCTGGCCCGGCAATCTCCTAGCTTCGAGCTTAATCGGGTGGATGATTTTCACGCTGGTCTATCGAGTTCTTTGTCTGATTTACCACCAGCTTAGCAGCGGCCTGCGCAGCCCCTTCCAGGTCTTTGTGGTCGGGGTGATGACGTACATGATCTTCACCACGCTGTCCTGGATCGGCACGATTATCCAGAGGGCGCGGGCTGCCGATATTCCTCATTCGAAGCAAGGGCGAGCTGACACCCGATGAAAATTTGCCGTTATGTTCCGCGTAATGCCGGTTCAGCGCCTTCCCCGCGCTATGGTCTCATGGAAGACGAAAACGTCATGGAGATTTCAGGCATGCCCTGGGGCCAATGGGCTCGCAGCGGGAATTCTTCCCGTCTTGGCGACGTTCGGCTTCTTGCTCCCGCCGAGCCCTCGAAAATTGTTTGTGTCGGACGCAATTACGCTGCGCACGCCGCCGAACTAGGCAACGAACTGCCCAAAGAGCCACTCCTGTTTCTCAAGCCTTCCACCTCCATTGTCGGCCCCGAGGAACCCATTGTTCTGACCAAATTTTCCCAGCAAGTAGAGCACGAAGGCGAACTCGCCCTGGTCGTCGGCCGCCGCTGCTCGTATTTGCGCGATTCCGACGACGCCCTCTCCTATCTCCTGGGCTACACCTGTCTGAATGACGTCACGGCGCGCGATCTCCAAAAGAGCGATGTGCAATTCACGCGCGGCAAGGGCTTTGATACGTTCTGTCCCATCGGACCACACATCGAGACCGAGCTTGATCCTTCAAGCCTCCTGGTCGAAACGCGCGTCAATGGCGCGCTTCGCCAGTCCGGCAAAACCTCGCTCATGATTTATCCCGTGCCCTTTCTTGTCCGGTGGATTTCCCGCATGATGACGCTTCTTCCCGGCGACGTCATCGCGACCGGCACGCCTGCTGGAGTTGGGCCGCTCGTGGCCGGCGATACGGTGGAAGTTGCCGCCTCGGGCATCGGCGTGTTGCGTAATCCAGTGCTCGCCCCGCGAGAATGATTCACCTGGGGCCGCAATTTCGCTAGAATACGCGGGTAGTGGGGCCTGTGTGACCGTCGCAGTCTGTCCGCCGTGTCGCTGTCGTCCAGTCCGGGTGCCCCTTGCAATCCCAGGGATTTAGCTAATGGAGTTGCATCGTTGATAGTTTTGCTCGACGATTGGAAGCTCTGGCTGGCCATGGGTGGCGCCGCCGTTGCGGCGGTGGCCATGATTGTGTACGCGTTTCTGCGTCCCGAAGGTGATCCGGAGGCGGAAGAGCGCAAGCGGCGCCTGCATTTGAATCAAATTGGCCGCATCGCGGAAGGCCAGGTCGTGGATCTTGTCGAGCAGCCGCCCGAACCCCCGAAGCCCCGCAAGCGTTTTTTTGGTTTCAGCGCCCGTCCGCTCGCAGACTTGCGGCCTCGGCACCTGGTCTCTTACAGTTATGCGATTTCAGGCGTGGTCTATCACACTGCGCAGGACATCACCGGGCTTGAAAGCCAGGTGCGGCTGGACCGCCTGGTGCCCGGCCTGCCCGCCAGCGTCAAATACGACCCCTCTAATCCCGCCGACTCCATCTTGGTAGCCGACGACTGGTCGGGCTTGCGCTGAGTTCGCCAAGGGCTGCCAGGAAACCACAGAGAACCCGCTGGCGTTGGTGAGAGAATTCCACTTTCGACGCCGGTCAGCAGGAAGGAGTTTTTCCTCAAAGGTTGTGTCCGCCGAATCTCACCCTTTTACGGCTTAGCCGCCGCCAATCGCGTCACTTCCGATGGCGCTCGCTCCGCAACCTTCGCGGGATGCGGCAGAATCATGTCCAGCGGGGCTCCCTCTGCCACATAGAAATGATGGCTGCGCGCTAGCAGGATGACGGACACAGCGGTCCCCGCGGCCATACCCGTAATGGCTCCAATGGCCACGCCCTTGGGGGTGCTGGAGGTCATGGTCATTCCAGCGAAGTTGGTTGTCTCCGTGGTGTGGGCGGCGAGGCCAATCACCGTGCCCAGACCCGAACCGACCAGAGGCGCAAGTCCCGCTCCTGCCTTGGCGCCGTCGCTTGGGTTTCTCCGCGCCGTGCCTTCCCCGCTCGTAATCTCCACCGGGCCAGCAATGTTCAGGACGTAATCATCCGGCAAGGCGATCGAGACCGATTGCACCAGCAGCTCGGCGCGGTTGCCTTGGCGCGTGAGTCTTTCCACTTTGCCTTGCACAGAGGCTCCCACAGGAATGACCACTTGGTCGTCCACAGGGACGGGAGCGGTTGTCTCCGCAAACACGGTATCGCCACGATGCATCGTCTTGCTGTCTAGGGGATGGGTGAGAACGAGAGCAAGTTGCGTTCCTGCGGGAAGAGTGACGGGGGGTTCGCCGGGTGCCGGATTTTGCGCCGGCGTTTGCCGAGACGCCGGCTCACTCGGCGGAATGTCGGGCCGAGCTTCAGGCCGGGGCGCTTGCTGCGGCCAGCTTGGCACAGCGAGCAGTAAGACCGCCAAAATCAGCCACAGAATAGGGAGATTCCGAAGAGTTCGCGAAAGAGAAGAGAGAGCATCCAAACGGCAAATCGTTGATGGCATAGGGACCTCCTGATGGAAAGCAAGGAAACTGCTGTCCCCGGGTCGTGCGCGGCGGGGAACGCGCACACACATAAGACGTCAAACAACTCGATGCGGGTACTTAGGAAGGATTTTCGCAGGGCGCAGATTTTGCATTTCCGGCGCGATTCTCGCGCACCCGGGCAACAGGCCGCAAATGAGCACGATCATTTCTGAAACCTCCGTAGCTTGCGGTGCGACGTTAGAAAAAGGCAAAAAGAACAAACAAATCACGACCGACGTGCTTTGCCAGGAGTATATCGTCCGCACCTCCGGTGTGGACTAATCACATTGGCCAGTGGAAACCCAGCGGACAAAGCCTTGATTCCCGTCAACACGCCCGTTGAGTTCACGCTCGAGAAAGACAAGATGAAATTCAAAGCCAACGGCAAGTCCTACGAGTACCTCAACGTCTCCGAAGCAGCCGTCGCAGGCGGCGCCACCAAGCCTTGCTTTGTGGCACCAGCTGGTCTTTGCTTGGGTGGCTCCATGCTTGGGTGGCTCCATGCTCAGGCGCCTCAGGTTCTTGTTTCATGGTCTTGCAAAAAGAGTGATATTCTCCCGGCAACGTTGGCTTTCCGCCCGCCAAACCATGGGAGGCTGGCTGTGAACTCAAAACCTGACCCTGGGAGTACCCTGGTACTCTCCTATCTCGAGTTGCGGACGGCGGTTGGGATCATCGGACTTGCCCTTCCTTTCCTCCTCGCTTTAGGAAAGCTCCTCCTGCAGGGGCCCGGGATGCAAAGCTCGATCAGCGCTTACTACTACACCGACATGCGCAATGTCTTTGTTGGAAGCTTGTGGGCCATCGGAGTCTTCCTGCTGTCCACTAAAGGTTACAATCGCGGGGACACCATCGCCGGTTATCTTGCTTGTATCTTCGCCGTCGGCGTGGCCTTGTTTCCCATGGCACCGGAGGGCGCTAACTCGCGGCAAAAACTCATCGGCACAGTGCACTGGTCGCTCGCCGCGTTGCTCTTCCTGACGCTCGCCTATTTCTCCCTTTTCCTCTTTACCAAGACCGGCGGAAATCCCACTCCTCGCAAGCTCCAGCGAAACATCGTTTATCGCGCTTGCGGATGGACCATCTTGGCTTCCATCCTCCTCATTTTTATCGTCACCCATGCCTCCGTCGGAAACGCTGTTGATTCGCTTGCGCCGATATTCTGGCTCGAGTCTCTCGCCGTTGTAGCCTTCGGCGTTTCCTGGCTCACCAAGGGTGAGGCCATTCTCAAGGACGAAGAAGGCTGATTCTTACCGGTTTCATGCGTGCAGAGTCGCGATTCGATTTGACCGCGAGACTTATGCCTGACAACTGCGTTATCCTTGGCTTTGGCCGAACCAACAAGTCGCAGCCCGGTCTCAATGAAAACGATTTTTGCCTACGTTGTCACTACCGTGCTTATCGTGGACATGACCCTTGCTGCCATGTTTCTGCTCGTGCGCGCGATCGTGTACGTCACTGCGCTGGATTCCCCGCTCCACCGCGCCGCCGCTACGGCTGCCGAGTTGGTCCTTGGCATCGTGCTTCTTCTGGGCACTACCTGGCTTGCCACTCATCTGGCGGTGCGCATCTTTGGGACCAAGGAGCCTCCCTCGATGGACCCGTCCGATCTTTCCAAGTCCGGCTTCAACGAGTCCTCTGCGGCACCATTCGAGCCGAGAGCGGCTGCCGCGTCCGGCACTCGAACAAGTGCGTCGCCAAGCGCGCGAACACGCGGAGGTTCCGTTGTCTGAAGCCAAGCGCAGCCTGATCCCCTCCTCCAAAGCCTCCCAGGTTCCCCGGGCAAACGACCGCACGGAAGAGCTTCGCCGCCTCGATCGGGAGGCGGAAGCCGGGGGCGGGCCCGAGCGCCGCGAACGCGAGCATCAGGCCGGCAAGCTCACCGCACGGGAACGCATCAGTCTCCTCCTCGACGAAGGTACATTTGAAGAACTGGACAAATTTGTTCGTCATCGCTGCGGGGATTTCGGGATGCCAGACCAGCGTCCCGCGGGTGACGGCTTCGTCACTGGTTTTGGGCGCATTGACGGTCGCTTGGTTTACGTTTTCGCACAGGACTTCACCGTATTCGGCGGCTCGCTCTCGGAAGCCAACGCGCAGAAGATTTGCAAAATCATGGACCTCGCCATGCGCGTTGGCGCTCCCGTTATCGGACTGAACGATTCCGGCGGCGCGCGCATCCAGGAAGGCGTGGCTTCGCTGGCCGGTTACGCGGATATTTTTCTACGCAACACGCTTTCGAGCGGCGTCATTCCGCAAATCAGCGCCATCATGGGACCTTGCGCCGGCGGCGCCGTGTATTCGCCTGCCATCACCGATTTTATTTTCATGACGCGCGACACTTCCTATATGTTCGTTACCGGACCGGACGTGATCAAAACCGTCACGCACGAAGAAGTCACCAAGCAGGAGCTAGGCGGCGCGATGGCCCACAACGAAAAAAGCGGCGTGGCGCACTTTGTGGCGCGCGATGACGCCGATTGTTTGGCCATGATTCGCGAATTGATGAGTTTTCTTCCGTCGAACAATCTCGAGGATCCGCCGCGCCGCGCTACTTCGGACTTGCCCGCGCGCCGCGACGCAGCCCTCAACGCGCTCGTTCCGCCGGACCCGCAAAAACCCTACGACATCAAGGATGCGATTCACTCCATCGTGGACGATGATTACTTCTTCGAAGTTCACGAGCACTATGCGAAAAACTTGGTGGTCGGCTTTGCGCGCCTCGATGGCCGCCCGGTGGGCATCGTCGGCAACCAGCCTGCATACTTGGCGGGCGTTCTCGACATCAACGCTTCGGTGAAGGGCGCGCGGTTCGTGCGTTTCTGCGACGCCTTCAACATTCCGCTGCTTACGTTTGAAGACGTGCCCGGCTTTCTTCCCGGCACGCAGCAGGAGTACGGCGGCATCATCAAGCACGGCGCGAAGCTGCTCTTCGCTTTTGCGGAAGCCACGGTGCCGAAAATCACCGTGATTACGCGCAAGGCCTACGGTGGCGCTTATTGCGTTATGGCTTCCAAGCACATACGCACGGACGCCAATTTCGCCTGGCCCACGGCGGAAATCGCCGTAATGGGCCCGGAAGGCGCCGTGGACATTGTCTACAAGCGCGAGTTGGCAAAAGTGGAGGGTGCGGAACGCGAAAAGCTGCGTCAGGAAAAAATCGCCGAGTTTCGCGACCGCTTCGCCAATCCTTTTGTCGCCGCCGAGCGCGGCTACATTGATGCCGTGATCGAGCCAGCCGACACGCGCGCGCGCGTCATCACCGCGCTTCGCGCCCTGGCAAACAAGCGTGACGCCAATCCACGCAAGAAGCACGGCAACATCCCGCTATGAAGAAGCGAATCGCGCGTACGTGCGGGAAATTCCCGGTGCGATACCACAAGGTCGAACCATCGCTCAAAGCGCGGGCAAATCTAAAGCCAGCCGTCAGGCTGGCGCTCGAAACCATTCGAAGTCTTCCTCCCCGGTGATTTCCTCCGCGAACTCTGTGCCCTCCTCTGGGTTGAATCCTGCCTCTACTTCACCAGGTATTCCTCGAGAAACTCGACGGTAGCGTAGAACTGAAAATCCTGATTGGCCTTCTTGCGGTAGCCGTGGCCCTCGTCATTGGCAATGATCAGCCAAACCGGCGTGCCTTGCTTCTTCAATGCGTCAGCGATTTGTTGTGACTCGGTGACAGGGACGCGCGGATCATTTTTCCCGGCAATCACGAACATCGGTTTCTTGATTTTCTCGATGTTGTTCATCGGCGCGATTTTTTCCAGGAATTCGCGCATCTTGGGATCGCGTTCGTCGCCGTATTCGACGCGCCTTAAATCGCGCCGGTACGCTTCGGTGTGTTCGAGAAACGTCACCAGATTCGACATACCGACGATGTCTACCGAGCAGCGGATGCGGTCGCTGTAAAACGTCGAAACTGCCAGCGTCATGTGCCCGCCGTAACTCCCGCCGGTTACCGCGATGCGCGTGCTGTCGAGTTCCGGCTGCACGGCGATCCAGTCGAACAGCGCGTTGATGTCCTTGTAGGTGTCTTCCCGCTTGAATCCGTTGTCGAGCAAGGAAAACGTTTTGCCGTATCCGGTCGACCCGCGCACGTTGGGATAAATCAGCGCGATTCCCAGCTCGCTCGGGAAATAATTGGTGCGTCCCAAAAACGTGGGCTGCGATTGCCCTTCGGGACCGCCGTGGATCACGACGAGAACAGGGCGCTTGCCGCTGAACTTTGCAGCCGGCTTGTACAAAAATCCCGAAATCATTTTTCCGTCGAAGCTCTTCCAACGAATCAATTCCGCCGGAAGGGACTCGCTTTTTACAGCCGCTTCACTCGTGGTCCAGCGCTCGAGCTTTTCGCTTGTGACGTCCAGAGAGTAGCAGTCGCCGGGTCCACGTGAATTGTTCAGCGAGAAGCCCAACTCATGCCCGTTCTTGTGCCAGCGCAGACCGCTGATGACTCCGGAAGGAACGTGCGGCAGAGGCATCTCTTTTCCGTTGGTGGTGTCGCGTACGTGCAGGACGCTCAAGCCTTCTTCGTCGGTCACGAAGGCAAGCAATTTCCCATCGTGCGCCAGGTCGAATGTTTCCACATCCCAATGAATCGAGGTGGTTAAAAATGTCGGCTGCTTGGTCTCCAGATCGATATAGGCGAGCCGGTGAAACTCGGAATCCCTATCCGTAGTCACATAAATTCCCTTGCCGTCTTTGCCGAAGCGCGCTTCGCCGTACGAAACTTTCTCGGCCGCGTTTCGCGGCGTCAGTTCGGTTTTCTGGCCGGTCGCCGTGTCCACAAGCCACAAGTAGGATTCGTTGATGGAAAGCTCCTCAAGCAGCAAAATCCTCTTGTCGTCAGGCGACCAGTCCTCGGGCTGCCATCCGCCGCCGCTCAATTGCGTAAGCAAGCGATCCGTTTTGGAGTCTGCCGGATTCATCACCCACAAATCCGCGTCCTTTCCGGTACGACGAGTGGACAGGTAGGCGATGCGATCGCCATCGGAGGACCACGGCCCCATCAGGTTTCGCGATTCCCCATCGGTAAGCAGAGTCGCGTCGCCGGTCTTCATGTCGTAGCGATAGATCTGATACCATTCGCCGCCGCCGACGTCTTTCATGAAAACGATGTAATCGCCGCCGTTGGGGTGAAAGCGGCCGTTCGAAACGGAATCCGCAAAAAAAGTCAGTTGCTGGCGCGCTCCGCCAGCCATGGCAACGAGGTGAAGTTGCGGGGTCTCCGCAAACCGCGTCGAAATCAGCATTTCATGCCGCGTTGGATGCCAGTCCGACAGGCTGGCGCTGCGAAACGAAGCGTAACGACCTGCCGTTTCGGCCAAGGCCGCGGAAATCTTGGGAACACCGTCAAGCACCAGGCTTTCCGGCGGTGCAATATGGGAGTCCTGCTCGAGCGCGGGCAGAGCCGCCGTCAGCGCGACGGCCAGAAACAAACACAGCCTTTTCATCCGTATGAGCCCTCCGTGGAAAAACGAGAGTTCCTGTATACACCATCACGCGTGTGAGAGGAAAAAATCTTTCAGCCTATTCCCGAACCCCTCGTGCTACCTTTTACGCTTCAGGAAAGGCGACAGGAGTTTGCCATGCGCAAGCGAGCAGCCGTGGTTGCGAGTTTTCTTTTGGCTCTAGGCGCGAGTGGATACGGGCAAACCAAGACGCTTGCCGGGCGCCTGGGCTATCCCGCAGACGCGAAGCTGCTCATCGTCCACGCCGATGATCTTGCTGTGGCGCATTCTGTGGATGCCGCAAGTTTTGACGCCTTGAATAAGAATGCGGTGACCTCCGCAAGCGTAATGGTGCCGTGCCCCTGGCTGAACGAAGCGGCGGGCTATGCCAAAGAGCATCCTCACGCCGATCTGGGCCTGCATCTCACGCTGACCAGCGAATGGAACAATTATCGCTGGGGACCTGTCGAAGCGAAGGACAAAGTGCCTAGCCTGCTCGATCCTCCCGGTTATCTGTGGGCGGAGACGGCACAGGCGGCCAAAAACATCAAACCGGAAGAAGCGGAGCGCGAGATTCGCGCGCAGCTCGAGCGCGCCCTCGCCTCGGGAATTCACCCCACCCATCTCGACAGCCATATGGGCGTGCTTTTTTCACGGCCCGACCTCTTCGCCGGGTACGTAAAAGTCGCTCATGACTACCATCTTCCGTTCCTTGCCGTGAGAGTCGCGGACGAACGAGCCAAGCTCCTCTCGCTGCTCTCACAAAATGACGTCGTGGTTGACTCGATCGTGATGGCCAACCCGGGGGTTCCCTCCGGCCAGTGGAATGAATTCTACGGAAACGCAATCAAGAATTTGAAGCCAGGACTTTCAGAAATGATCGTGCATCTGGGCCATGACGACTCCGAGTTGCAGGCGGTGACCAGGGACCATCCGGATTACGGCTCCGACTGGCGCCAGCGGGACTATGATTTTGTGACCGGCCCGGAATTCAAGAAGATGCTCGAGGAAAACCACATCGTGCTCGTCCGATGGAGGGACCTTCAGAAGCTGCTAGAGGTAACGAAAACGGAGCACGCCGAGACTTGGAATTAGCGCACTTTTCTCTCCGTGCTAAACTTCTCCCTCGCTCCACCTTCTATGTTCAAGAAAATCCTGATTGCCAATCGCGGCGAAATCGCCGTGCGCATTCTCCGCGCCTGCCGCGAACTGGGCATCGAGTCCGTCGCGGTATTCAGCGAGGTCGACCGCAAATCGTTGCACGTGCGGCTGGCGGACCAGGCTTACCCTATCGGTCCAGCGCCTTCGCGCGAAAGCTATCTCCGGATCGACAAGTTGATCGACGCAGCGCACCGGACGGGCTGCGATGCCTTGCATCCGGGATACGGTTTTCTGGCGGAAAATCCCGCCCTGCCGCGAGCCTGCAGCGAAGCGGGCATCACTTTTATCGGGCCTCCTGCGGAAGCGATGGAAGCCCTGGGTTCAAAAACGGCAGGACGCCGGCTTGCCCGGCGCGTCGAAGTGCCCACGGTTCCCGGCACCAATGACCCCACCGGAAAATCGCAGGCGCTGGCGCTGGCGCAAAGCATGGGGTATCCCGTGCTACTGAAAGCTGTTGCGGGTGGCGGCGGGAAGGGGATGCGGCTCGTCGACAGCGACGCCGAGTTCGCATCGGCATTTCGCGATGCGGCATCGGAAGCAATGAATGCCTTCGGCGATGAGCGCCTTTACCTTGAGAAATATCTGGAGCGCCCGCGGCACATTGAAATCCAGATTCTGGCTGACGCGCACGGACGCGTAGTTTCGCTGGGCGAGCGCGAATGTTCCATTCAGCGCAGACACCAAAAAGTCATTGAGGAGGCGCCTTCGCCGGTTGTCACGCCCGAGCTGCGGAAAAAAATGAGCGAGGCGGCGGTGCGGCTAGCGCGCGCGGGAGGCTATGTGAACGCGGGAACGATGGAATTCCTCGTGGACCAGAGCCTTAATTTTTATTTTCTGGAAGTGAACACGCGCTTGCAAGTCGAACATCCCGTCACGGAACAAGTTACGGGCCTCGATCTGGTAAAACTGCAAATCGCTATCGCCGCGGGGCATCGTTTGCCGTTTGCGTGGGAAGCCATCACGCCCCGCGGGCACGCGATGGAGGTTCGGCTTTACGCCGAAGATCCCGAAAACAATTTCTTCCCTTCGCCGGGGAAAATTCTTTCGCGGCACACTCCTGCCGGCCCGGGAATCCGCATGGATGAAGGCGTCTACGAAGGCTGGACAGTGCCCAACGATTACGACCCGCTGCTCGGCAAACTCATCGCCTGGGGCAACAGCAGGGAAGAGACCATTGCGCGCCTGCGCCGCGCGCTCGGTGAATACGCCATCACGGGGATTCGAACCAACGCGGGGCTCTTCCGGCGTATTCTAGAGGAGCCGGAGTTTCTTCGGGGCGAAATCCACACTCGATGGCTTGATGAGCTGCTGCGGAAGCTTCCTGCCGCATCATCTGGCACGGATGCTGAAGACGAGGTGAATTCGAATAAGGCGCGGGAGGCTGCGGCGATCGCTGCAGCCGTCTGGCAGTCCAGACAGAATATGCCGCAGCCTTCTGCAGCTTCCTCTGGCAGGGAAGAACCTTCGCGGTGGACGACGGAAGGCCGCCGCGAGCAACTGGACCGCACGCCATGAAGTACGAGGTTCGCGTCTCCGGCAAAACACATATCGTCGAATTCGAACGCCACGGCGACGGCTGGCGGGCAAGGCTTGACGGCCAACCGGGCGCCGCCGACCTCGCCGAAATCGCTCCGAACATCTTTTCCGTTTTGCTTTTGGGGCGGTCTTATCAGGTTTACCTAACGCCATCTCCCGGTGGACAGGTTCAACTGCAAACGTGCGGATTCGAATTTGCGGCCGAAGTGGTTGATCCACGTTCCTGGCGGGGCCGGGGGCAGGGAACTGCAGAAGCGGAGGGCCGGCAGCAAATCGCCGCGCCCATGCCCGGAAAGGTCGTGCGAGTGCTGGTCCAGGCGGGCAACACGGTGGAAGCAGGCCAGGGCTTGCTGGTGGTGGAGGCCATGAAAATGCAAAACGAGATTCGTTCGCCGAAGAGCGGAACAGTCGAGCGCGTGCTCGTCACCGAAGGCCAAGCGGTGAACGCGGGCGAGGCGCTGTGCGTCGTCGCTTAAAGCGGAATATCTGGCCGCAAGGCACTGGAAAGGCACCGGACCTCCAGGCAAACCGCAAAAAAATTGGGCCTGGAATCAGTGACCGGTGGAGCGGGGCGGCATATAAGTCTTGGCCGCATCCGGCAGCTTGCCGGCAGCTTCGATCACCTGCTGCGCCAAGTAATTCGTCACCTGAGCGTCATCGCGTGCGATGGCCAGATACGCGGAACGCAGCAACTGCTCTTTGCGGCTCCGCAGCGTATCGCGAATATTCTGCTGCACCTGAGGCTCGCTAAGATTGCGCTGCCCGGGAGCTTCGCGGGCAATCAGCTTTAGAATATGGAAGTTAACGCCCGTCTGGTCGTGGGCTTCAATCGGCTGGCTCACCTGCCCGGGCTTGAGCCCCAGCACTGCTTTCTTGAGCGCGGGGTCTACCTGCGGGCTGTTCAGCCCGGACTCGGGGACGTAGCCAAGATCTCCGCCGGTCGACGACGTGTTCATATCCTCGGAATAGTCCATGGCCAACTGGGCGAAGTCCGCGCCGCTGTTGAGGCGGTCCATGAGCATCTTTATTTTGCGAACCGCCTCGGCCTCATTGGTCGCGTCGTCGTTCTTGCGGTTGCGGATTTGCGGGTCCTTGCGCGGCGTAACTTTGATTTGCGCCAGATGGTAGGTGGACTCGGCCACATTGAATTGCGCTTTGTTGGCGTTATAGAAATCCGCCACTTCCTGGTCGGTGATGGAAATCTTGGCCAGAACTTCGCGGTTTAGCAGCTTTTGGATAGAAAGCTGTCGGCGCAGATCCTGTTTCAAGTCATCCACCGACATGCCCTGGTCCCTCAACCGCCTCTGGAACTCGTCTTCGGTGTAAGGGCTCTTGAGCCCGGTGAATTTGTCCTCCACTTCGCCGTCGCTGGCCTCCAGGCCCAGCTTTTTGGCGCGTTCGAGCAGAACTTCATTGACGATCAACTCATCGAGAACATTCAGTTTCAGCGAAAGAGCTTCTTCCTCGGAAGGTTCCTGGCCTTCGGGATTCACGCGGGTGCGGTAATATTTGTCAACATCGTCGCGCTTGATTTCTTTGCCGTTAACGACGGCCCAAACGTCGGGCGCATGCTGCGTCTGCTTCACGCAACCGGCCATGCCCGAGAACGCCAAGGCCGCCAAAGGCAGCACAGCTGCGCCGCGTAGTGTTCCTCTTGAGCGGTCCATGGGGTGCCCCACCAATCGCCGATCCGCAAAAGGCATGTTCAAGTTGGAGGCTCAGGCGGCTCTTTTTACGCGGCCGGCGCGGATGCACGCCGTACACACCCGGACATGCTTCTGGACGCCCGCCACGACTGCGCGCATGCGTTTCAAGTTCGGATTCCAGCGCCGCCGCCGGGTGTTGTTCGCGTGGCTAATAACGTTGCCGTAGTGCGGCGCTTTGCCGCAGAATTCACACTTCAATGCCATTCGATTTTTTCCTGCTCCGTTGATTAAGCCTGGATAGCTTCGCTCCTCATTCTAACAGAGGGTTCACTCCCTACCAAGCGACGCTTCGGATTCACCGGCAGCCTGTTCCATGGGACGGGTCTACGGGGAGCGGCGCGAACCAGTAACCCCTGGAAACGCGTTGAGATGACAGGGTTTGTCGGGCGAATTCTTCGGTCATGCCCCTGCGTACCATTGTTGGTGTCCTTTCTGCCGCCTAACTTCGCCCTTAGACCGTGCGGAATTTGCGCATGGAATCGATCGTAAGGACGAACCTTGGCGAATTCCACCGGCCCTTCCAAAACTGTCTTCCCACCTACCGGCGCTCCCCGGCTCCGAGTACAAGCCCCGAGGCGCTGGTGGTATTCCTACCTCGCATTGCTTGCCGCGGTAGGCATCCTCTCGACGATTGCAGGGTTGTTCGCTAGGCGGTTTCAAGGCGCAATCACGAATTGGTTGAAGATTCGTCCCGTGGCGGCGAACTCGTGGCAGGCCACTCTGGTTGCGAGGCCCCGGACGCTCACTAAAAGCGACATGGAAGAAATCTCGCGCCTTGCGCCCCAGCAACAGGCCGAGTGTTTGTTGGAACTAGCCATCGAGCGGCCCGATCTTTCACTGGGCTTGATTCACCGGAATTTGACCTCGTGGCGCGGGCATCTGGAAGATTCCGACCGCCTGTTCCACCTGGTGCTGCAAGCGCTCAACTCCGATGATCCGCAAGTGCGCATCGCGTCCGTCGAGATCGATTTGGCGGCCAACAACTTGGTGAAGTCGCTCGAGAGCGTCGAGAAACTGCAACGCCAGATTCAAGGTGGCACGGAAGCCCGGTATATGGCGCTGTGGAGGCTGGGCGCATTAGGCAATCGCGGCGTCGAGCCGTCTCAGGTGTTCGGCACCCTGAAACTTTATGCGCACAGTCGAAACCAGGAAGTGCGCTTTTGGGCCGTGGAAGGGCTGGCGATGCTGGGCAACGGTCCATCCCTCGATGCGCTGCTGGACATTCTCGCGCACGATCCTGCGGCGCAGGTGCGCCGGCGCGCGGCAAACGGCCTCTCGAAATCGGGCCTGTTCACAGCGGCGCAGAGGCTGGCTGCGGTTCCGCAACTGCTGAATCTTCTGGATGAAGATTCGCTGGATGCAGCGACGCAGAATCTGGTTGGTGCCACGCTCGAGGCCGTCACCGGCGCGTCCTTCGGCAAGAACGCCGCGGCGTGGCGCGATTGGTGGGCGCATCACGACACGCGCGAAAAGCATCCTCCGCATTCTCGCAAGGGCATGTTGCTGGCATAATTTCGGCCCGGGTAGAAACCTTAGAAGTCTTCGGGGTCCTTTCTGTAGTACCCCAAAAAAAAACAGTTGACCCTCTTGTGTCGCTCTCGTAAAACTAAAGCGGGGGCCCGCCCGAGCCAGCCTGCTCTAGAATAAAATATGCCAAGGAATTTCTATGCCGGGACACGAGCGTCGTCAGGGGCACCGCTTCATCATGAGAGTTCCGCTCCGGTTTCATGCGACCAAGGAAAAGATTGTCCGGGAAGAATCTGTTTCTTCCATGAACATTTCCACTCATGGCGTTTATTTTGCCACGGATCAGAAGGTGCATGAGGGCTTGATGGTGCAGCTCCATTTGAAAATGCCCAAGGAAATTGTCGGGGACGAGGTGCAGGAATGGAGTTTCACGGGCCGCGTGGCGCACGTGGAACCGTTAAGCCGGAATAACGGCAAATCCGGTGTCGGCGTGCAGTTCTTGTTTTATGAAGTTCCCCGCCCAGCGATGAAGTAACGCGGTCCGGCTACAACTCCCAGCCTTTGCGGCGCTCTGGGGCGATCATTTTTTGCGCGGCATCTGAGCTGAGCACTTTGAGGTTCGTTCGATCCCATTGCAATCTCTGTCCCGCGCGGATGGCGAGGTTACCGAGCAGAAGCGTCTCGGTGACCATCCCTGAAAATTCGAAATTTCCTCCAGGCTTGGTCTTGCCGCCTTTGCAGGCACCGAGCCATTCGCGTTCGTTCCCGGGCGAACGCGGCAAAGTTTTCGGCGGCTGTTTGTAAGCATCCATTTTTGCTTTGGGAATCAGCCGCGGGTTCGCGCCGCTAAAGCCACACAGGATCTTGCCGCGGTCCCCGATAAACAACAGGCCTTCGTTTTCCTCTTCGTCCCCGGGCTTGGCAGGCTGGCTTTCTTGCAGCAACTCCTCGGGAGTTGACGGCCGCAAACCGCCGTCGTACCAGGAAAAACTGACTGCGGGCATGTCACCACGCGGCGCGAAGTGGTAGCGCACGATGGACGCGAGCGGATAAGTCTCCTCGTAACGGTCGGTCGAACTCGCCTCGACGCTGACCGGCGCCTCGAGCTTTAGCACCCGAAAAATAGTGTCGTAGCTGTAGCAGCCCATGTCGCCGAGCGCCCCACAGCCGAAATCGCACCAACCTCGCCACACAAAGGGAAGATAGGCGTGGTGAAACTGGCGCTCGGGAGCCGGGCCCAACCAGATGTCCCAGTCCAAACCTTCGGGCACAGGTTGGGCTTCCTTGGGCCGTTCAACAGCTTGAGGCCAGAAGGGACGCGTGGACCAGTTGTGCACTTCGCGAACCGGTCCGATGGCGCCGTCCCAAATCCACTCGCAAAGCAAGCGGGTGGCTTCCGAAGCCTGGTTGCCGACGGCAATCTGCGTCGCCACGCCCGTTTCGCGCGCCATTTCGGCGATCCGCCGCGCTTCATAGATCGTGTGAGTGAGAGGTTTCTGGCAGAAAACGTGTTTGCGCTTTTTCATCGCGGCCGCGGAAATGACGGCGTGCAGATTGTCCGTGCTGCAGACAACAACGGCATCCACGTCCTTTTGTTTTTCGAGCAATTCGCGGTAATCACTATAGGCAGCGCAGCCGTTGTATTTTCCGGAGGTTTGTCGCGAAGCGTAATAAGCGTTCACAATCTGCTGGCAGGGTTCGCGGCCGGCGACGCCACTTGTGACTTTCAAGGAGTGCCTCAGCTCAATGGGCTGATCGGGGCTCAGCCAATCCCAGCCGGAGTCCCGGCCGAGCAGGTTCCTGACCGATTTACAGAATTCGTGAGTGTCCCACTGGGGATAATCAGCGCTTGCTTTGTTGGGGTCGCAGACGGCCACACCTTGGACGTCGGGCTCTTTCAAGAAGCGGAGCATGACGCGCAAACCTTGGGAGCCCACGCCGATGAAAGCGATATTGACTTTATCGCTCGGCGGAACGTAGCCGGGCCCACCTATTACCTGCCGGGGCACGATGGAGAAGGCCAGGACCGCGCGCGCGCTTTGCCCCAGGAACTTGCGGCGGGTGACGGGGGTAGAAGATTTTGTGCCTGCGCCTTGTTTTGTTTTCATTTGCGCCTCGGAAAGCAGTTGAACCGTGGAGAATATCACTACAGAGAGTTAGAGCGGAAGGCGCGTCGCGGCAGGAGCGGCAGGGACCTGATTTGAGTCGAGTCGAGTCTTGCGATTTTTCGCCTTTTGTTTCCGCACCAGGCAACCGGCGGGGCTTTCTCGCGTCCAAGATAAGGAGTAATCTGCGATTCTGTGGCCGCCAGGAGGTTCCCATGAAACGGCGTGAATTCCTACATCGAGCAGCTTGCGTGGCGGGGGGTGCCTGGCTGCCCTCCCTGAGCTTCCAGCACCGAGTAAGTACCCCGCCTGTGCTATCCAAAAAGTTCCATGCTTCGGACACCGTGACGCTCGGTAGAACAGGGATCCAAACGAGCCGCCTGGCCATGGGAACGGGAACGGTCGGCAGCGGACATCATTCCCACCAGACCGCGCTGGGCATCAAAGGCCTCTCCGATTTGCTTCTCCATGGGTACGACCACGGGCTGAGGTTCTTTGACTCGGCGGATTCCTATGGCAGCCATGCGCACGTCGCCGAGGCGCTCGAGCACGTGCCGCGCGACAAAGTTACAGTTCTGACGAAGACCTGGGCGCGTGACGCCGCCACAGCGCGGGCCGATCTCGATCGATTCCGCCGCGAACTGGGTACCGACTACATCGATGTTTGCCTGATGCACTGCCTCACCGAAGGCGACTGGACGCAGCGCTTTCAGCCCGTGATGGATGTGCTCGAACAAGCCAAGCAGAAGGGCATCATCCGGGCACACGGCTGCTCGTGCCACAGCATCGAAGCGCTGCGGGCTGCGGCCAGGTCGCCTTGGGTGGACGTCCATCTTGTGCGCATCAATCCGATTGGCGCTTACATGGACGCGGCTCCAGACACCGTCGTCAGCGTGATCCGCGAAATGCGCGCCAACGGCCATGCCGTCGTGGGCATGAAGATTCTTGGCCAAGGTGAACTGCGCAACCGGCAGGACGAGGCCCTGCGGTATGCACTCTCCCTGGACCTGCTGGATGCTTTCACCATCGGGGCGGAATCTAAAGCTGAGCAAGAAGATTTGATCCAGCGGATCGCCGCGGCCTAAAATAAACCATCCAGCATTTCCACCAATAACCAATAAAATGCCAGGCGCTCGGCTCTGCGATTTCGCTGGCCCAGCACGGCGATTCCGGATACCATGTATTAGCTCAAGAATCGCCGGACGACGATGCTCGTATGGGGATGTTCTCGTTGCGCCGGGGCAGCGTCAAGGAAGTGAAGATGTTTACCGCACGAATTGCCCAAATTCGGTAATCCGCTCCTGCGGATTTGATTTTCCCGGTTCTCTATCATTTTTATTTTTCCGCCACCGTGTTTGCGCCGTGAACCTTTGATGTGCGCTTACAGAGAGAGCTAAGGTTTATATGTCAGCCGAGCAAGCTGTGGTTCCGGCGCCGCCACCGCCGATCTGGAGTTCCATCCGCGAAGCGCTGCGCGGATCGCATCAGGACTTCACCCGCGGCAGCATCCATCGCGCAATTCTGCTGCTCGCCATCCCGATGATTTTAGAGATGGTGCTGGAATCTCTGTTCGCGGTGGTGGACGTGTTCTGGGTGGGCCGGCTGGGCGCGGACGCTGTGGCCACTGTCGGCCTGACGGAATCGCTGCTAAGCCTGGTCTTTGCCATTGGACTTGGTCTGAGCCTTTCCACCACAGCCATGGTCGCGCGGCGCATTGGCGAAAAAGATCCAGCAGCGGCAGCCGTCGCCGGAGTCCAGGCCATCATCCTTGGACTTACGATTTCCGTGCTGGTTGCGGTGCCGTGTCTATTCTACGCGCCAAACTTGCTGCGTTTGATGGGGGCATCGCCGCAAATCATCCGTGTCGGTTCCGGTTATGCGCGCATCGCGCTTGCAGGAGGCGGCGTCATTATGATGCTGTTCCTCAACAACGCCATCTTTCGCGGCGCGGGCGATGCCGCTATTGCCATGCGCCTTCTGTGGGTCTCGAACATTATTAACCTGGTGCTCGATCCTTGCCTGATTTTCGGCTGGGGGCCATTCCCGAAGCTCGGCGTGACCGGCGCTGCCGTAGCCACACTCACAGGCCGCAGCATTGGCGTGCTGTATCAGTTTTACCGTTTGTTGCGGGGCACCGAGCGCATTCGGATCCTTGCCAGCCAGATCCGTGTCAGCTATCCCGTCCTGCTGCGGCTGCTGCGCGTTTCGTTGACCGGCATCTTGCAATTCGCCATCGCCCACACCAGTTGGATTGGGCTCGTGCGGATTGTGAGCCTCTTCGGCTCAGCGGCGCTGGCGGGCTACACCATTGCGATTCGCATCCTGATTTTCGTGATTTTGCCAAGCTGGGGCTTAAGCAACGCTGCCGCCACGCTAGTGGGCCAGAACCTAGGAGCGAAGCAGCCAGAGCGCGCGCAGATTTCCGTGTGGCGCACCGGCTTTTACAACATGCTTTTCCTGGGCTTCATCGGCGTAATCTTTCTGCTCTTCGCCACGCCGATCATTCGCCTGTTCACGAACGATCCGGTGGTCCTGCCGCTGGCCGCAACGTGTCTGCGCATTCTGAGCTACGGCAACATTGGCTACGCGTACGGAATGGTGATGCTCCAAGCTTTCAACGGGGCAGGCGACACGGTGACCCCGACGATCGTCCACTTTTTCGGCTTCTGGGTCCTGGAGATCCCTCTGGCCTATCTTCTCGCGATTCCGGCGCATAGGGGGGCGAATGGCGTCTACTTCTCCATCGTCGTCGCTGAAGCGGCCATCGCGGCTGCGGGGATTCTCCTTTTCAGGCGCGGCCGCTGGAAGGGCCAAGAAATCTAGCCAAATCACAGCCGCCGCGCCCCGGTAGGCGTATAATCGCGCCGACAAGGAGGTGCGGCATGGCCAAAACCAAGCAATTCACGATCGCCGTCGATAACCAGCCCGGGACAGTCGCACGCATCGCGAAGGTACTGGGAGACTCGAAGGTGAATATTCTCGCGCTGCTGGGAACGGCGCAGGGAACGACTGGGAGTGTGCAGCTCGTCGCTGAAGATCCCAAGAAAGCCAAGAAAGCGCTGGATGCCGCAAGAATCTTGTATCAGGAGACACCGGCCGAGCAGTACGAACTTTCCAATAAGCCGGGTGCGCTGGCGCAGTGCCTGGCGTCGCTGGAGAAAAAAGGCGTCAATCTGAATTCGATTCACGCCACGGCCGCGAAGGGCGGGAAGAAAGCGGCGGTCGTTTATACGGTGGATGCTGCTAGGCAAGCCGCAACGGCTACTGCCTAAGACCAGCACCTCTTTTCTCCAGCTATCGCGCAGAGTCTAGGCACGGAACTGCGCTCCACACTTATGGTGTGCCAGCATTTTGGCCTAGGCCGCCAGCTTCGAGCGGGAATCACACTGTGGTAAACTAGACACGCTCGCTCGGATTCCTCCAGCCATCCTAGCGCTTTGGAGTCACCATAAGTTGTTCTTCATCAATCCTTTATAAGAGTTCGCGGTCGCCTAGGCGCACGGCAATCCGGGTGCTTTCCTCGTTTGTGTAGAGTTGAAACGGTTGACTGGCCATCTACACAGGGAGGAGGCTGGGCTATGTCGATAAAGAAGCTCTTCCAAAAACTGCTTCGCTACACGCTTTGCCTCGCGGCTGGGCTGCTGGCCTTTGCCGCTTGCGGATACACGGACTACCGTCTGTGGCCTTGGGATCTTCCCGCTTCGGCGCGCCCAAAGCCCCCGATCACGGCAGTGAAGGGCAAGCAGCTCGTGGTTCCGTTTACGTCTGGCGTGCCAGCCGCGGAAATCGCCACGTTTAGCGACCAGCTCGAAGCCTTTCTGCGCTTTGAATATCTGCGCGGACGCGAGGCCCGGGAGGGCCACGACACGTCTCGGATGTACCTGACGGCCGTCAACACAAAAAAAGGGCCGCATTACAAGATTTTTGTGGTGACGGACAACGATTTGCTCTCCGCCGTCCCGCAGCTGGCAAGTCTTGAGAGTCGTAATCTCATCACGCACTACGAATTTCAGAGTTGGCAGCAGAAGGATTATTCCTACTACCAGCAGCAGAGCCACATGTTCGACGTGGTTTACGACGTACCCACGGAGCAGAAACTCGAAACGATCAACTCCTCGAAGCTGCTTCCGGCGCTGGCACAATTTCTTATTTTCAAGTCGCAAACCGACAACCGCGTGGTGGACGCCACGGACGCCGCGGCTCAACCCTTGAAGCGCGAGCAGGCCATGCAACTGGCCACGGACATTCTGAACGTGGCGCACTTCTACGACCTGCCGCTCGATTACTTCATGGGCGTGGGAGCGATGGAAAACGACTACATGGACGTGAACGGGGACCTCACTCACGCGGTCTGGAAGAAGCGCGCGGAGCGGGGAGACATCGTTCTGCGGCGCACGCGGAAGCGCGTGATGGTCAGCGACTACGCCATGGGCACTTGGCAAATCACGCGAGAGACGCTGCGCGCCGCGCACCAGCTGTATCTCCACGACAAGCGGGACTACAGCCAGCTGCCCGCGCATCTGCGCCCGCCGCGAGAGCTGGATCTGAATGCCGTCACTGATGCCGTGCTCACCACTTACGCCGGATTGCTTTTGCGGGACCTGCTCGACCATTTCGGTGGCGACGTGGAAAAGGCCATCGGCGCCTATAACGGCGGCGTGCGCACGCCCAATCCAGCCTACGCCAACAGTGTGAAAAATGTGGCGGATTACGCGCGCCGCATCCTCGAGCACGCTTCCACTGGCGACGCGCCAGGCGCAAACGTGTCGGGCACCGGCGTGAAAGCTCCAGACAAATCTCAAGCGCCGGCGGCGTGCGCCCCCGCGACAAACGGTAGCTCACCCAACTCTAACGATGCCAAGGCACCCGGCTCCAACAATCCACCCGCCAGCAATAACTGCGCAGCGCCAACGGCGCCCGCTACCCCTGCGGATTCGGCTAAAAACGTCGCGCCGCAGCCAAAGCCGCCTTATCGCCGGGACGACGACTAGCGGGCGATTCCGTTGTTCAGCGCAGACCTTGTTTGCTAAGCAGTCTTAGTGGTCGTGAGACATGCCGGCCATTTCGTGGGGCAGGGGAGTTTTGCGGCGGAGCGCAGCCATCTTGGAATCGTCATTTGGGACGAAGTACCCCACGGCGATGCCCATAGCGCCGTCATGCAGTAACTTGCCGGTGGGATTGTCGTAGGTGGCGGAAGTCTTCAGAATGTCGCCAGCGGAAAACTTGTAGCCCCCTTCCTGGACAAACAGTTGCACGGGGACAGACTCGAGAAGTCCTTTTTCGTTGACCTTGGCGTCCAGCGTGGCCACGGTTTCTTTGCGCGTGAGGTCCTGCAGGACGACTTGCCTGCCGTAGCCATGCAAATGTCCGCCGACACCTAACAGCACGCCGTCGTATTTCACAGTGACGGTTCCGGATTTTTCGCTCTTACCCGCCGGCACGTCATAACTCGAATCTCCACAGGATTTCACGTCCATCCATGCAGGGTAGGCGTTCTTGCGAGGTGAAGCGTTTTCCCCCACGTCTTGGTAGGGAATGACAACTTGCAGGTAGACGTTTTGGTAGGAAGTGCCGGTTGGGTTGTAAACCATCGTTTCTATGCGGATTCTGTCGTCTTTTTGCACATGATAGCCATAGCCAGGCACTTCGGTCCAGTCAGTCATCTCGCTGCCGGCGCCGAAAATGTGCTCTTCCTTATTGGGGCAAAGAAAATCGGAGCGGTTTTCGTTCCAGAAGGCGGTGTGATGCAGCACGGTTCCGGGAGCCGCGTTTCCGGCGGCATCCAGGAGTTTGGGGTGATACGCGAGGAGCCAGCCGTCGAAGGGAACTTGCCACACCTGATCCGGAGGTTGCGGCATTTTCATGTGGCCGGTGTGAGCGGGAAGGTTCATCGGGCCGACGCGAACAGTGACCGTATGTGCTGCGGCATCCGCTTTCGCGTCCAGCGTGACGCCCTTGGCCAGCACATGGTGCATGCCTTCCTGCATGAAGCCACCATGATGGTGGTGCTCCATGGCCATTGGCGGCTCAGCCGGTTTTTCCTGCGCCCAGCCAACAGTGATCGTCAGTAAGCTCGCGAACAAGAACAGAGATAAGCATCTGATACGCCGCATGTCGTTACTCCAAATTGCGCTTGCAAGTGCGCCGACTCATTGCAACCTCCATGATAGCTCTGCAGATGACTTCGCGTCTCGCGGGGATGTCCTGCGGAGACTTAAGCCGCATTGCCCGTATTTTTTCGGATTGCGCCAGGGCCCTCTAACCGGCCGTTGGCGGCTGTTAACCGATCCCCAGAATGCTATTTTCACTCTTGGTTTTGGTTCGGAAGGAGTTTTGCTTACTCGTACCTCAGGGCCACCATCGGATCGACGCGCGACGCCCGTCGCGCGGGGAGAAATCCAGCTAGCAGCGCCACGCCAGCCATCAGCAACGCGGCCAGCGCGAGGTTCACGGGATCGGTGGCGGGGACGCCGAAGAGCATTCCGGAAATCCAATGGCCGCCCACGCGGGCGAGTGCCACGGCCGCAGGAATTCCCGTCGCCAGGCCGATGGCCACCAAAAACGAGACTTCGCGCATAACCATCCAGAGGACCCTGCCCTTCTCTGCGCCGAGCGCCATGCGAATCCCGATTTCGCGCGTGCGCCGCGCGACCGCGTAAGCCATAACCCCGTACAGTCCAACGGTTGCGAGCAGCGCCGCCAGGAATCCGAAGACCGCGGAGAGGCTGGCAATCATACGCTCGGTCAAGAGCGAATCGCTGATTTGTTCCTCGGTGGTTCGCATGGCGTAAACCGGGAGGTTCGCATCCATCTCGCGAGTCCTGGCTCGCGCGGCGCGCATTACCGGAGCGGGATCGATGGACGTCCGCACGTACACCGTCATGCCGCTCTGGCCCGTGAAGCCTGCAGCCAGATAGGGAACAAACGCCTGTTCAGGAATGGCATCTCGCAAACCGGTGTATTTTGTGTCTTTCACAACGCCGATAATTTCCATGTTCGTTTTCGTTCCGGGGTCGGTGCCGAAACCTAGGTGGAGGCCGATGGGATTCCTTCCCGCAAAATAAAGACGGGCGAAAGTTTCATTGATGATGACCGCCGTTGTGGATTCCTCTTCGTCCTGAAATCGGCTCGCCGCGACCGCCGTTTCCTGATTCGCCTCCTTTTTGATCGGGCGGCCGTCGAGTGGCGTGAAATCCCGTCCGGCAACAAAAGGCACGCCGAGCGTGGCGAAATAGTTCGGGCTGATTTTGTTCATGAACGCCTGCGGATGATCGTGCGGCCTGGAGGCCGAGTAACCTTCCACGGTCAGCCCGCTATCCCATTCGCTGCCATCCAAAATGCGCACTGCCGCAAGGCCCACCGACAGCACGCCGGGAATTGAGCGCAGGTTTTCGGTCAAGCGCTGATAAAACTCTTTTGACTGCTCTGTGGTGTAGCCGCTCCGCCAAGGATTTAGCTCAAAACCGATGAGTCGCTCCGCCGGAAAACCTGGGCTAACCCTGCGAAGATTTGTCAGCGTGCGCAGAAACAGTCCAGCACCGGCGAGGAGCACCAGGGAAAACGCCACCTGAGCAATGACCAAGGTCTGCCGCATGCCGCCCCGTCTGCCGCGCACCACGGAACCGGCTTTCAGCGTCCGGTGGAGATCTGGCTTGGTAGACTGCAGCGCGGGCGTGACTCCGAAGGCGATTCCCGTAAGAAACGAGATGCCCAGTGTGAACAGAAGAACTTGCGCATCGGGCGCTGCGGAAATGCTCAAGCCCGCCGAGGTTGCGGACAAATAAACGGCCATGAGTGCCTGGTCCGCCCAGTACGCCAAGGCAAGACCTGCAAGCCCGCCGAGACCAGCAAGGAGGAGGCTCTCGATGAGTAGTTGCTGGAGAATTCGCCCACGGCTGGCGCCGATTGCCAGACGAACGCCGATTTCCTTTTGACGCGCTGTCGAGCGCAACAGTAGAAGGTTCGCCAGGTTGGCGCAGGCAATCAGCAAAACCAGTCCGGTGGTCCCCATCAGCACCCAGAGCGGCGCGCTCAAGTCATTGCGCGTATACGAGAAGCCTTTCGCTGCCGGCAAAACGTTCATCCAGGAATTCAGGAACTCCTCGCGGTCGTAAGCCGAGGCGTGACGAAATGCTGGCTCCTGGACTTCCATTTCGAGCAGGGAATGAGTGAACGGTTGTAGCGAAGCTTTGGCTTGCTCCAGGGTCACACCAGGCTTTAGCCGGCCATATGCTTGAGCCCAGCGGGTGCGCCGGTCCGTCAGCAGGGGGGTCTTGCGTTCCCCCATGAACGCCTCTTGCATCATGATGGGCACGAACAGATTCGCGGCCCGGTCGGTCTCCACGCCATCGAATCCCGCTTGGGCTACGCCGATGACGGTCAGCTTGCGGTTGTTGACCATCAGCGTTGTTCCGACTACATCTCGATTCCCTGCGAACCACTGCTTCCAGAAACGGCAGCTGAGCACAGCCAGCGGCTCGCCGTTTGGCACGCGGTCGTCGTCTGGCATGAGGGTGCGGCCTAAGGCTGGCTGCACACCCAGAACGCTGAAGTACGTGCCGGAAACCAGTTCGACGCGCACGCGTTCGGCTTCGCCGCCAAAAGAGAGGCTCGCCGAAGTGCTGCGGCGAACAAACATGCCGGAGAACACTTCGTTGTGACCCTGAAAATCGCGGTACATCGGGTAGGAAAGCACATTGTCGCCGGAGCTGTTGCCGTACTGGTGGCCGACCAGATCCAGCAGCACGAGCTGCTGCGGATCCTTCACCGGCAGCGAGCGCAAAAGAATCTGATCGAGCAAAGTGAAAATCGCAGTGTTCGCGCCGATCCCCAGCGCCAAAGTGAGGATCGCGACCGCTGCAAAGCCCGGAGACTTGCGCAGCATCCGCGCGCCGAATCGCAAATCCGTCCCCACCGTTTCCAGCCAGAAGCCGCCGCGCTCCTCCCGGCATTCTTCGCTGAACCTTTCGTGCCCGCCGAATTCGATCCGCGCTCGTCGCTCCGCCCCCGCGCGCGTCAGCCCGGAGCGTTCCAGATCGTCCGCGCGGTTCCGCACGTGCGTGCACAACTCTTCGTCCATTTCAGCTTCACTTTGCGAGCGATGAAACAACACGGAAACGATAGAACGGATCGTCGAGAAGGATTTCACGTTTCCTCCGCTTGGTCGCCAAGAGTTCTATTCACAACGAAGCGCAATCATGGGATCCACTCTCGTTGCCTGGCGTGCCGGAATGCGGCACGCCGCAAGGCCGACACCCCCGAGCACAAAGGCGATCGCGAGGTAAGTCAACGGGTCGCTCGGACGCACTCCGAAAAGCAGCCCTGACAACAGCGGCGTCAGAGCCGCCGCCAGCCCTAGGCCTGCAATCACGCCCACGACGACCGGCATTCCGCTTTGCCGCAAGACCATCTTGCCCACGTCTGCCGAATCCGCGCCGACTGCGATGCGAATCGCCATCTCTCTCCTGCGTTCCGCCACCGAATAAGAAGTCACACCATAAATGCCGATGCACGCCAGCAAAAGCGCCAGCGTCCCCAGCGCACCGGCAAGGACAGTAACAAAACGCGTCTGGGCGCGAGCTTTTTCGACATAATCTGTCTGCGGCAACAGGTTCGCCACCGGCATGTCCTTGTCGAGCTTCTTCACGGCCTGCTGTAAATATGCGCTGAACGTCTGCACAGACTCCGTTGTCCTAACCACGATGGAGTACACTGGCCGCGGCGCGAGTGGCACTGGCAGATAGATTTGTCCGCGCCCTTTGCTCGTCAACGTGTGCGACTGAAGGTGTCTGACCACTCCGACCACGACGACAGACTCGCGTGTGAATTGGTAGGGACCCCTGGGCGAGTCCTCCACGCTTATTTTCCTGCCGAGGGCGTCCTGACCTGGCCAAAGCTGTTCGGCCACGGTATCGTCCACGATGGTGACATGCGCGTGTGCGGCGTCATCGGTTTCCTCAAACTCCCGGCCCGCCAGCATCGTCGCGCCCATGGCCCGGAAAAATCCGGGCAGCGTAGACCGGTGGTCCGCCATCACCGTGTTTTGCTGCTCTGCGGGCGCGCCATCCGCCCAATAGTAGCTGTACCAATTCCCTTTTCCCTCATCCAGCGGCAGATGGGAAACGCCGCCAACCGCTTGCGTCCCGGGCATTGAGGCAAGATTCGCCCGCAATTCCTTGAGGAAGTTCGTCACCGACTCGACGGTGCCATAGCGCGTCCCGGGAAAGGACAGTTGAAATGTCAGGACGTTCTCCGGCCGAAAGCCTGGATCCACACGCAGCAAGCTTGCGAATGTTCGAATCATCAAGCCGGTGCCAACCAAAAGGATGCAGCCAAGGGCCACTTCACTCACGATCAGGAGCTGCCGTAGCCACTGTTTTCCTGTTGCCATAGCTTTTCCGCTTTCCTTTAGAACTCCTACCAAATCTCGCCGCGCGACCGACAACGCCGGAGCCAACCCAAATAGAATTCCCGTCAAAATCGAGACTCCTAGGGTGAACGCGAGGACCCAGCCGTCCAGCTTCACTTCGATCAGCCGCGAAATTCCTTCCGGCTGCAGCGAGAGAATCCATTTGAGCGCCGCCCATCCAATCCCCATTGCAACTGTCCCGCCAAGACAGCCGAGCAGAAGATTCTCCGTCAGAAGCTGACGGATAATTCGCTTTCTCTCGGCGCCCATCGCTGCGCGGAGAGCCGCCTCGTGTCTTCGTCCTGCGGAACGCGCCAGCAGCAAATTGGCTACGTTCGCGCACGTAACCAGCAGAACGAGTCCAACCGCAGCGAACAGCGCAAGCAGCGCCGGCTGCACCAGCCTTACGTCGTCCGCCTGCAGCGGCGCGACCGTCAGGTGCAGTGACTGGTCGGCGTATTCCTTCGCCTCGCCGCGAAGCTGCGTGGCAATCCCTTCTGCTTCGCTTTGCGCCCGCGCCGCAGTCACACCTCTTCGCAAGCGGCCAATCATTCTTAGGAATCCCGTGTCGCGCTCCCGCTTCTCAAGATCGTCCAAAAACGGAATGAATACCTGCACATCGGCCGCCACCCCGCTGCCATCCGGAAAGAGCAGCTTGAAGTCCCGCGGCAACACGCCGACAATCGTGAACTCATTTCCGTTCAGCCGAACGGTTTGGCCAGTGATTCCCGGATTCGCGCCGAATTGGCTCCGCCACACGCCATCTGTCAGAATCATGAGTGGGACCGCGCCTCGGCGATCTTCTCCCGGAGCAAAAAAACGCCCTAATTGTGGTTTTTCCGCAAGCAATGGCAGGAAATTTGCCGTCGTAAAGGCCAAGCGGACCTGCTGCGGCTCGGCGGTTCCCGTGATCGTACCGCTGGTTGCCCAGATTCCGCCAACATCGTCGAATGAGCGGCTCCGCTTGCGCAGCTCCATCAGCTCAGGGCCAGAAGCCGGCCCGCGCGTCTCTTTCCCCCATTGCGACCAGATGATCGTCAGCCGGTTTGCATAAGGATAAGGCAGCGGCCGGATGAGCACCGCGTTCACCACGCTAAAGATGGCCGTGTTCGCGCCGATCCCCAGCGCCAAAGTGAGGATCGCGACCGTTGCAAAGCCCGGAGACTTAAGCAGCATCCGCGCGCCGAACCGCAAATCCTTCCACACCGTTTCCAGCCAGAAGCCGCCGCGCTCCTCGCGGCATTCTTCCTTAAATTTTTCGCGCCCACCAAATTCGATGCGCGCTTGCCGCTCTGCTTCCGCACGCGTCAGGCCGCTGCGCTCTAAATCGTCCGCGCGGTTCTGCACGTGCGCCCGCAGTTCTTCGTCCAGATCGCCTTCCCTTTGCGCGCGACGAAACAGCGCGGCGGCCCCAGACCGAAGCGAAGACAGCAGCCTCATACTTCCTCGGGTTGCGCGTTGAGAGCGGAAGCTATCGCCGTAGCGAGCCGGTTCCAGCCGTCGGCTTCCTGACGTAGACGCTTGCGCCCCGCCGACGTCAGTTCATAAAACTTTGCCCGCCGGTTATTGTCCGACGTGCCCCAGCTCGCCTCGAGCAGCCCCTGTCGGACGAGCCGAAATAGCGCGGGGTACAGTGCGCCCTGTTCAACCAGCAGCGCCCCTCCCGAGATTTGCTCGATGCGCAGAAGCACGCCATAGCCATGAAGCGGCCCGAGGGACACGGCCTTCAAAATCAAAAGGTCCAGCGTTCCGGGAAGGATTTGCGCTTGCATCCCGCCTCCTAAGTAGCTTAGGAGGATACCCACACCCGCCTAAGTTTTCAAGGAGAGAGTTGGCAGGAGAAAGATCCAAGGCCTGGTTCGCCTTTAGCCGACCAAAAGTCATCGTCCGAACCAGGCCGTCGCTTTATTTCACGAAAAAACGACCCGCTTAGGGGTCAACGTCCTTCAGCGTTCCACCAGGCCGCGGGGAAAAGGCTCGTGCAAGAAGCCGGCGCTTTTCTTTTCAACAATCCGTCGCTTCTTTTATAGTAAGGCCCGCGTGCCATGACAGGTTCCCGCAGTCACCGGAGAAAAAGCATGAAAATCTCTCCCGAGTTGTCCGACGGCCTCCGAAGAGGATTTTCCAGCAAGTGGCGACCGCGTATTTCCAGTTGTTTAGGATTACTTCTTTGCTTCACGGCAGCCACCCCTGGCGCTTTGAGCCAACCACCAAGAGAAACGTCGGCCTCTCTCGAGCTTTCGCGCACTGTGCGGCCCTGGGAATTTCTACCCGTCACCGGAACGCGCGCAGCCCTGTTCGGAAACGAAGGCGGCAAGATAGAAGCTTGGGTCTATCCGCTCAAAATCTTCCGCGAGTTTCATTTGAACTTTCTCACCGACGGGCAGGTTCTACCGGCCGAAGCGCTCGCGCGCACCCTTACGGTACTCCCGGAGTCCGCGACGATCCTCTATGCGGGCAACACCTTCACCGTACGCGAAACTTTCTTTGTCCCCGTGGATGCGCAGGGCGCGGTCATCCTGCTAAACGTTGAAACCGAGCAGCCCCTCGAAATCGAAGCCGCGTTCCATCGCGACTTCCAACTCATGTGGCCGGCCGCGCTCGGCGCCACTTATCTAGATTGGAACTCGCAACAACACGCCTTTTATTTTGGCGAAGAACAAAGGAAATTCTCGGCCTTCGTGGGCTCACCGACGGCGGCGGATCCGCAGGCCGAATTCCAGACCAACTATGCCGAATCGCAGGAAAGCTCCTTCCGCCTCGGCGCAACCGCAAAAGGCAAAGACGCGAAACTCATCGTCATCGCCGCTTCGATGGAAGGCCGCGACGCCGCGCAGAAAACGTATCAGCACCTTACGGCGGATTACTCTGCACTGCTGCAAGAAGCCGCGAAGTATTACCAGGACTATCTCGCCCGCACCGTCAGCCTCGAACTGCCGGACGCGCAGCTCCAGCAGGCTTACGACTGGGGGCGCATCAGCGGGTTCCAGGGCCTCGTCACCAATCCCTATCTCGGCACCGGTCTCGTCGCCGGCTATCGCACTTCCGGCGCGAGCCAGCGCCCGGGCTTCGCGTGGTTTTTCGGCCGCGATTCCTTCTGGACTTCGCTTGCGCTGAACGCTTCCGGCGATTTTTCCACTGCGCGCACCGCGCTCGCCTTCATCAGCAAATTCCAGCGCGAAGACGGCAAAATCCCGCACGAAATTTCGCAAGGCGCGAAATTCGTGGACTGGTTCAAGGACTATCCTTATCCCTACGCTTCCGCCGACGCCACGCCGCTGTACATCATCGCGACGAATGATTACGTGGTGCAAAGCGGGGACACCGCGTTTGCCAAGGAAAAATGGGACAGCCTTTGGAAAGCCTACGAATTTCTGCGCTCCACCTACGATGAGCGCGGCTTCCCGAAAAATTTCGGCGTGGGCCACGGCTGGGTCGAGGGGGGCCCACTGCTTCCAGTAAAAACCGAGCTGTATCAAACCGGCCTTGGCATTGAAGCGCTGCGCGCGCTCGCGAATCTCGCGCATCTCACGGGCAAAGAAGACGCGAGCAAAGAGCTAGCCAAAAATTTCGCGCAGCAGCTGCCGCTGATGAACGACGCCTTTTGGCTCGCGGACAAAAAGCGGTTTGCCTTCGCGCTCGACAACAATAATCACCCGGTGGACGAGCCCACCGTGCTCTCCACCGTCCCCATGTGGTTTGGCCTGCTGGATGACGCCAAAGCGGACGCCATGATTGCCCAGCTTGCCGATCTGGACCAGCAAACCGACTGGGGCATGCGCATCATCTCGGACCGTTCGCCGAGATTCAGCGGCGGCGGCTACCACTACGGCTCCGTGTGGCCGCTGTTCACGGGTTGGGCCGCGGTCGGCGAATACCGTTATCATCGCGCGCATCCCGCGTACGAAAACTTGCGTGCCAACGCGTTGCTCGCCTTTGACGGCTCGCTCGGCCACGTGACCGAAGTTCTCTCCGGCGATTTCTACCAGTCGCTTTCCACCAGCTCGCCGCACCAGATCTGGTCCGCGGCGATGGTCGTTAGCCCCATGCTGCGCGGCCTATTGGGCTTGCAAGCCGACGCCGCCGCTGGAACGCTCACTCTTGGCCCACATGTTCCTGCAAACTGGACTTCGTTCGCCGTTCGCAACGTCCCGGTAGGTTCAGCGAAAATCGATTTGCACTACTCGAAGGATCTTGACGGCATCACTCTGGAAGCCCAAGCTTCGGGAATTTCCTCCAGCACCTCCTCTCTCGCTCTCGACTTCCAACCCGCGGTCAGCCTGCGGGCCAAAGTTCTTGGCGCCACGCTCGATGGCCGACCAACACAGTTTCACGTGCAAGCGAATGGCGTTGACCAGCACGTGGTCCTGCGCGTCCCCGTTTCCGCCGGGGCGAATTTGTTGCGCATCCGGCTCAAGGATGATTTTGGCCTCGCTTACGACTCCATGCTGCCCGCCCTCGGCTCCTCGTCCGAAGGCTTGCGCATCGTCTCCGAAAGCTGGTCGCCAGCGCACGACCGTTTTGCAATTGCCGTTTCGGGACTTGCTGGCCACCAGTACCGCCTTTCCGTGTGGGATGCCGCCCAAATCGCTTCCGTCTCCGGCGCCAAACTCGCCAAAGGTCCCGACGCTCGCGGGGAACTCATCGTGGAATTCCCGCCAAACCGCGCCGAACCCCTCTCCCACAAGATGATCTCGATTCAATTTGCTTCCCGATAGAGCCATTTGGAACGAATGGGGAAGGAAGATTCAGTGGCAGTTGGAGACGAGCTTCGACTTTGTCTCCGGTGTCAGCGGATGAGGAACGGATTTGAGTAAATAATCGAGCATCGGCTGAGGGATGTTTCGCGTCCCACCAGTGCGCGGTAGCTCCTCTCGAGGGCTCGCGCAGGCGGAGCCACTGCTGCTTTGGCAAGCTGCGCGGGCGCTGGTAATGCATGCACTGGCAGAACTCCCAGCCGCTGCCTTGGGAGAAGAGGCGGACAAAGTCGGGCCAGGCTCTTGTGGAGAGCTCTTTCGTCGTGTACGCGGGATTAGAAAGTTTTTGCGATGGCATGAAAGCGTGGATCCTCCGCGCATGGTATCGCAGAAGCCTTGGGGAAAGCAGAAGCCAGAATGCAGGGGAGTTGGCGAGGCTTGGCCTAACCAAGCCCCGCCTGAGAAAAGCCACGGGGGTTGAGAACTACCACTTCGCGCGGACGCGATACTTGAGGACCGAGGTGCCGTCCTTGGCCACGGGAACGTTGAATTGCGCAGCGAAGGCCGCGGTCTTCGTGTATTTGTAGGTGGAGGAGAGCATCTCCCACTCGCCACCGATGGGTTCGTTGACCTCGACCACGATGGGAATGTCTTTGTGGTTGCGCAGCGTGACTTCAAATTCGAATTCCCAGGTGTGCGTGTCCACGTGCTTGTAGTCGGTTTGCTTGTGCTCGGCGACGACATCGAAGGCGTTGCCGATGTGGATGTCGATTTCTTCATCCTTCGGCGTGTGATTCATGTGGTCTTCCCCGGCAAAAAGGATGCCGCCGCGTGAATCTTTCTGGTACACGCGGACGGTGCCGGAGGGAAGGGGAATGCCGAGGCCGCTTTTCTCTTCGTTTTTGAATTTGTAGTAGACGAGGACAGGATCTTTCAGCGGGGCGCCGGGAGCTTGCTGATTGCGGTAGTAGTGGCTCTGGCCGTCGACGACGAAGAGCTTCGCGACCGGAACGCCGGAGCCTTGCAGCAAGCTGATCTGCTTGGTTTCTTTGTCCTCAACGGATGTTTTGTGGCCTAGCATGTAGAGATGGTATTCGCTGAAAGCTTCCTGCTGGAATTGCGGAGCCGCAGCCTTGCCCGCGACCATTTCGCGTGCCGCCATGGGCATGGGGGCGGGCGGCTGGACGCGATTCAGTTCGCCGGCGACGAGCTGGAGATGCGCGTTGTGGAAGGCGGTGCCGCTGTTGTTTGTCACGGTGACCCAGCCATCGAGGTCGGCGTTCCTCTCGTCGCGCGCGACGGTGAGAACGTAGTCCGCGTTCCAGGAAAGATTGTTCGCGAGATAGGAAGCCTCCACCTGCTGCTTGCGCGGACCGGAATTTTCCAGCGACATGAGCAGCGTGGGGCGGTCGTAAAGATTTGGCGGAACTTCGGGAAAACGATAGCTTTCAGCGAACATGCCGGTGACGATGTCGTTGCCGATTTTCCAGACCGGGCCGTTATTGTCGGAGAGCAGAGTGGCGTTGATCTCGTCGTACTTGGTGGTGGCACTTTCCTGATGGGTGCGGACCAGAGTGACTTCCTTGCCGACGTATTTGTGAAGAAGTTTCGCGGGTTCCAGGAGGTCGTATTCGTAATTTTGCTCCATGACGCCGAGCTTTTCGGGGTCGGTCAGCGAACGGAAATGTACTGTGGCGGGGTTGACGGTTGCGGCAATGTCCATGAATTTTAGGCGAAAGGTGCCGCTGGGAAGCGTGAGATTGCGGACGTCGCGGACCAGGGCAAGGTTAGAGTTGTAGACGGTGACGTTGAGATCGGTTTGATCGTTCAGGCTAGTGGACTGGTCTGTGGCGCGTGCGGCTTCTTTTTCCTGTGCAGCGCTCGGCCGGTTGGCGCGAGCCGCGGGATAGAAAAACGCAACGCTGGCTGCGAATACAGCGACAAGGAAGATCGCGCCAAGGAACCGCGTCGCGGGCTGGATTCGGGGGATTTTCATTCGTTTCACCTCAATCGGAATTTGCCTTCTAGCTTAGAACGATGCGGGGAGAATTTCTTGCGGAGAGAGGGACCCGAGACCACCAGGCGGCCGGACAGGTCAGGATTGAAGTTTAGGCGTTTTTTTTTTTGCACAGTGGGCACAGAGAAAACGGAGAGCGGAAAAGCGGTGGTCATTGCCAGGCAACGGGCTTCCAGGCGGCGCCGCCGTCGGAGGTCTTGAAAGCCTTTGTGTTGCCGAGATTCCAGATGATGGCATGGAGCCCGTCAAAGGCGCGAACTCCGCCTAAATCCTCCTGAAGCGGAGAATGGACAATAGTCCAATGCGAGCCAGCATCGGTGGTGAGAAGGATGGTTCCCGCGCGGCCGACGATCCAGCAGACTTTGTCGGAAGAAGCGGCACCCGCAGTCAGGTCCACGAGCACATTGCTGGTTTGCCGCGACCAGGAGGCGCCGCCATCGCTGGAGAATTCAACCCTCCCGGCCGGACCCGCGCGCCAGCGGATTTTCCGGTTTGGCGCGACAATTAAATTTAAATTGGAGGCGCCGGCCACGGCCATTAAACCCTTTGGAGCACCGGTGTCGCCGAAGGCTGCGGAGGTAGCCGGCGGCGGAGGCTCAGGTGCCGGCGAGGGCGGCGAGGCAGCCCGGCGCAAGCGCGGAGACAATTCTGACTTCTCTTTTCTCGTTTGCTCGACTTGGCCTTGAGGGTACGGGCCGGGAGCGTTCTGGGCATTCGGCCGGTCTTGGAGTGCTTGAGAGTTTTGCGGCGCTTGAATGTTTTGCTGTCCTGGCTGGTCTTGCGCGGGGGTGTTCGCACTTTGCACTACCACGGTTTCTGCCGCGGCTCCCACAACTCCGGCTTTGGCGTCCGGAGCAGGCTTTTTCTCGGGGAGCCGCGCGGCCAAGGAGTCACGCACGGCATCCTGCCGCGCACCAGTTTCTCTGTCGACGGGGAGTTGCGGGGCGACGAGCCTGGCGCGAGAGTCAGACTCCATCTGTTTCAGACTCTTCCCGGCTTGCATCTTTCTTTCTGAAGCAATTCCGCTGATCGCGGCTTGGTCCTTGTAAAGAGTGGCGACCTGATCTCCCCCTGACTTATCCAAGGATGGGGAGGAAGGAGTCGGCTGCGATAGGACCGGGGCTGGCGGCGGTTCCACTTTCGCCGTTTTGATTTCGGCGGGTGCTTGCCTGTGCGCTGGCCGGTTCTCTTGCCAGGCGACCCAGATCAGCAGACCGGCGGCAAGGGCTCCCGCGGGAACAAGCCACGGCCAGCGCACGGGGCGGGAGATGCTTGTGACGCGCGATTTTTCAGGAACCATGGTGGGCGGGGCGCGGCGGTCTATACCCGCGACGGTCACCGGCTTGGCTGCGGCCGGAAGGACTTCTTCTTTCTCAGAAACCTGCAGCGGAATGGAATCCGTGGCTTCCAGTTCGGAAACAACGGCCTGACAACGCGCGCAGCCGGCGATGTGCTCCTTCCACGAATTCATTTCTTCGGGCAGAAGAGAGCGTTCGTGGTAGGCGGCGAGCACGTCGGATTCCGGGCATTGGAGATGCCCGGCGCGGACACGCAGGTCGTTGACGAGAAATCCGCCCAAAACCGCGTCAAACTTTTTGTCTTCTTCAGTTGCCATCCCTGCGTCTCTCCTCCTTAGAACGGCCAATCAAGACTTCTCTTGCACGCGCGCGGCTCAGCCATCGGGCAGGGGCGATTTCGAAGCTACGGCCGGGGAAAGGGCATCCAGGAGAGGCGAAAAGTCGAAGGGCCAGGCCTCACTGGCATATTCGAAGCAGAGCTGAATTTGGGCGTCGTCGAGGCCGGGCTGCGCGGCAAGCTCATTCTTTGCCGCGCAGCCAGACTTAAGAATGGCGACGACATTTTCTTTTAATTCCCGGCGCACCCGTTCGAGCTTGCGCGACACCGTGGCTTCATGCTCGTTCATCGCTTTGCCGATTTCGGCCAGGGTAAGGTCTTTCAAGTAGTAGGAAATGAGCCGGGTGCGATCGAGCGCATTCAGGGAAGAGATGGCTTGCTTGAGAGCCGCGGCCAATCGATGAAGATAACCGGACCGGTGGGGATCCTCTGGTTCCCAATCGGCTTTTTGCTTGGCGGGAAAAACCCTCTCGATGCCTTCGTCGTCCGGCAAACCTTCGAGCCTTTTTTCCTGTCGCAGAATATCAATGTAGCGCTGGGCGAGAACGGCGCGAAGCCAGGTGGAAAGCTTGCTGCGGCCATGGAAATGATTGAAGAGAGAGACGCGGCCGATAGTCGTCTCGCGGCCGTAAAGCGTGGCGTACAGGGAGTCGGCAAATTCGCGCGCGTAAGCATCGCTCGAGGAGCGCTTGGTAATCGCGGCAGCGGCCGAATAAAGGTAATGGCGATAGGTGGCGAAAAAATGGTCCCAGGCCGAATCGCAACCGGCGGCGCAAGCGGCGGCCAAAGCGAGATCTTCGAGGTGAAGGGAATTCAGGTAATCCTCGAGTTTTTGCTGAGGAGCGCATTCGCCGGCGAAGCGCTTGGTGGCGCTGCGTTCGAGAGCAAGAGAAAACCTTTCCAAGGAGAGGCCCCAGCGGGTGGCTTGGGACTGGGCGTAAAGTCTTTCAAGCAGCGATGCGCGGCCATCTAACACCAGGGAAAGACCCGAGGGTGAATCAGTGGTTCGCTTTGGCGTGTCCTTGACCATTGGCAATGAATAAGGGAAAAGCCTGTTATATCAACCAATGTGAGCCCGTACCCTTGCATCTAGAGCATAAGCCCTAGGGACGGTAGGCGGGTGAACAAAACGCAAACAAAACCGAATGGAATTGGGATGTGCATTGGAGTATTCTAGGGCGGTGTTGCGTTTCCGGCCTCGCAACCGAAACCGCCTCGCCGGGGTTAGAAATGGGACTGTGGTGCGCCCACGGGAGCATTAGCGACTTGGCATGGTTGGTACCAAAGTCCTATTCAAACTCCCTCAGCCTCGTCAGTACTCTGGTACTGCAAAGGCGCACTTCCTAATTTGCCAGCGGAACTTGGGAACGCTAGGTAGCCGCGGAGATCCCTGTTTCCTGGACGGAATTTAAACGAGGCGGCACGCGGATGACAACCATGATGGTAGAACCACCACGTCGGACGACGATGGGCGTAGGTTTTGAGGCTAACCGCGGCCGTGTAGGCGACCCGCAAGCTTGGAGAAAAGCGATCGGATCCAGGCCGGTACCCGCGCGACTGGCCTTGCTTCCTGAACCGAAGCGACGCTGGGACCGCATTGGAGTCAGCGCCATCGGACAAGTGGCTTTTGTTGGTTTTGTGCTGCTTCTTCCCCTAATTTTCCCGGAGCAAATGAAGACGGCCTTGAACCTCAGGCCTACGGAGCTCATGCAGCCGGTGACATTGATTCCGGTCGCTCCGCCGCCACCCCCCGCCGAAGTGAAGCCCAAGCCTCTGCCCAAACCCAGGCCGGTGGCTCCGGAACCGGTCAAGCTGAATCCGAGACAGACCCATGTGTTCCTAACTGCCAAGGCTGTTCAGCCCGAGATGAAGAAAGTGGAAGTGAAGCCGGTAGAACTGAATCCCCAGCTGGATCCAGTCAAGTTGGACATGCAAACGAAAGAGCCCAAGCGCCCGAAGGATGACGTAAAAGTTGGCCTCATGTCGACGGGCAGCGCTGCCGCAGCAACGGTCGTGGCCCCTGTCCAGAAAGTGCAAACGGGCGGTTTTGGGGATACCAACGGTATTCCGGGCAAAGGAGATCCGAACCACGCAACCAACGTGAATCGCTTGGGCTCGCCAGCGCTTCCGGGCGGGCCTGGTTATGGCAACGGCACGGGAGGCGACAAGGGAATTCGCGGCACCGTGGCAAGCACTGGCTTCGGCAACGGCATCGCGACTCCTCCGCCCAGCAAGAAAACGGGGACGATTCAGGCAGGCGGCTTCGCGGACCAGACGGTAGCGACCGAAGCGCCGAAAAAGAGAGCTGCGAGCAACGAAAACCCCACAACGCCGGTAGACATCCTGGAAAAGCCGCGGCCGGAGTATACCGCGGAAGGGCGCAGCTTGAAGATCGAAGGCGACGTTGTCATTGACATGGTATTCCTGGCAAATGGCGTGATTCAGGTAATCCGGGTTATCAGCGGTTTGGGGCACGGACTCGACGAGGCCGCCATGCGTGCGGCGCAACAAATCAAATTCAAACCCGCAAAGCGCGATGGCCAGCCGGTGGATTTTCCGGCGCGCGTGCGAATTGAATTCCGCTTGGCCTACTGAGGAGAAAGAAGATGCGTAGAGTAGGAGCAGTCGTTTTGGGGGTAGTGTTTAGCGGCCTGGCGGCGATCGCCGCAGCGACGCCCACGCCAGCACCGCAAGCGCGAACCATGGCGGATGTGATTGAGCGGGTCATCACCAACGAGAACCGGGCCATCCAGCAAATCCGGCAGTACTCGCCGCTCGTGGAGACATACATCCAGAACCAGAGGCCGGACAAGGAACTCGGGACCGTGCCCGCGGGCGACAAATATTATCTTGGCCGCGCGGACTTTTCGAAGGGCGTCGCCCTGGTTTCCCTGACAGACACCAATAGCAAGGGCCGGAAGATCTTTGGCGCTATCGGCAACTTCTTCTCGTTTTCGGCGGAGTTCGTGCCCGGCGGGTTCCTGCAGATGATTTTCCTGGACACCAACGGCTTCGATAAACAGCACTACAAGTTTGATTACGTGCGGCGCGAATTCCTGGGTGAAGTGCGTTGCCTCGTGTTTGACGTCACCCCGATGGAGAAGACCGGCAAAGGCCGGTTCCTCGGCCGCATCTGGGTGGAAGACCAGGAATACAACATCGTGCGGTTCAACGGCGGGTACGGCGGCAGCGGGCATTCCAGCTGGTATTTCCACTTCGATAGCTGGCGCACCAACGTGCAGCCGGGGCTGTGGTTGCCCTCGTTTGTTTACAGCCAGGAAAGCGACATGCACTACGCTATTTCGAAGAGGCTGGATTTCCGGGCGCAAACACGGCTCTGGGGCTACAACCTGGGCCACGCCAACCAAGAGCAGGAGTTGAGCAAGATCCTGGTCGAGACGCCGGTGCAGGACGACACGAAGACGGCCAATGACCTTACTCCCATTCAGGCGCAGCGTTCGTGGGACCGCCAGGCGGAAGACAACGTGATTGACCGGTTCGAGCGCATTGGCTTGGTCTCGCCGCGCGGGGAAGTGGACAAGGTGCTCGACACAGTGATCAACAACCTGGAAGTCACCAACAATATTGAGGTCGATCCCGAAGTCCGCTGCCGCGTTTTGACGACTTCGACTCTCGAGTCGTTTACCATTGGCCATACCATCGTGCTCAGCCGCGGGCTGATTGACGTGCTCCCCGATGAAGCAAGCCTGGCAACCATGCTGGCGCATGAGCTCGGCCACGTGGTTCTTGGCCATCGCATGGATCCCTCCTATGGATTCTTCGATAACCTGCTGGTGGACGATAAAGAGACCTTCCGTCACTTCGGGTTCGCCCGTACGCCGGAGGAAGAAAAGGCCGCCAGCGATAAGGCCATCCAGTTCTTGAAGAATTCGCCATACAAGGATCAGCTGGGCAACGCCGGGCTGTTCCTGACGGCGCTGCAAGAGCGGGAAAAGGAAATTCCGAACCTCATCAGCGGGCACCTGGGCAACCGCGTGCCGGTGATTGCGGACCTCAAAACAACCCCGACGGCGGACCAGAAGCAGAATCCGCAGACGGTCGTGGCCCTTCCCATTGGCGGGCGCGTCAAGCTGGATCCGTGGGGCGACAAGCTCGAGCTCATCAAGAGCAAACCGCTAGGGACGGTAGCCGAACGCGAGAAGATGCCGTTTGAAGTGACGCCCTTCATGCCCTACCTGACGCGCTATACCACGGAAGCTCCAAAGCCTATTGCCGCAAGTACTGCGACGCAGACGGATCCAAAAGCGGGCGAGACCCAGCCGGGCAAGCCTCAATAACTTCGAAAATACGCTATTCGTTTGTTTTAATTTGGCGTTGAAAGTTCGCGAATCAGTTTGTAATTGAACGCCACGCCGTCGTAGAAGTCCTGAACGCCGACACGCTCGTCCTTTCCGTGGGAACGGTCGTCATTCTTGTCAAAAAACATGCAGGAAATGCCGTAGGTGGGAATGCCGGCACTGCGTGTGTATTTGCCATCGGTGGCGCCGGTGGACATGGTGGCAACCAGAGGAACCCCGGGCCAGCTGATCGTCAAAATTCTCTTCATTGCCTGGGTCAGTTCGGGAAGCAGCGGCGAAGGAGGAACGGCGACCACGGGCACCGGTTTTCCATCGGGGTCGGTCTGCGACACCATGCTGATTTTCACTTTCGGGTCGTTGGCGACGCGTTCGAGAGTTTTGAGAATTTCCTGCGGATCTTCGCCGGGGAAAATGCGGCAATTGACGTTGGCGCGCGCGGTTTGCGGCAGCGCGTTCGCCGCGTGACCGCCGGAAAGCATCGTGGCGACGCAAGTGGTGTGGAGCAAGGAATTGTAATAGGCGCTCTCGGAAAGGCGGCGGGCGGCGGCAGCATCAGGAGGCTCTTTGGCCACGGCCTTCATGTCGGCGGAAGCCTGGCCGGAAGCGAGCGCGGCCATGCGCTCGAAATAGTTGCGAGTGATCTCGTTCATGTGCAGGGGAAACGAAAACGATTGCAGGCGGGCCAGCGCGCCGGCCAGGTGATAGATGGCATTGTCGGGCGTGGGGACCGAGCTGTGGCCGCCGGGATTCCGGGACTCGAACCGAAAATCCGCGTACACTTTTTCGCTGGCTTGAATCGCCGCCAGAACGGGCTTTCCATTTTCCTTTTCGAATTCTCCGCCATCCAGGTTGATGCAGTACTCGGCCTCAATCCAGTCGCGATGCTGCTTCCGTAGCCAGTCCACGCCGTTCGCCGAGCCGCCTTCCTCGTCGGCGGTCAGCGCGAGAATCAGGTCGCGGTCGGGAAGAAAGTTCTCTTTTCTTAGGCGCATGAAATTGGTGACCAGAATGGCGTCACCCTCTTTCATGTCCTCGGTGCCGCGGCCGTAAAAGAAGCCGCCTTTCTCGATGAATTCGAATGGGTCCGTGGTCCAGTCGGAGCGAAGCGCTTCGACGACGTCCAGATGGCCGATAAAAAGGATGGGCTTGCGCTTCCCGGTTCCTCGATAACGCACGACGAGATTCTTTTTGCGGTCGTTCGCCCCGGTCACGTGAAGGTCATCTTCGGTGAAGCCGGCGTCGCGCAGCCGCTGGGCCATGGCTTCCGCGGCAGTGGTCACGTTGCCAACCGAGTCGGTCGTGTTGATTTCGACGAGCTGTTTGAGAAGGTCGCGTGCCATCTGGTTCGTGGGATCCGGACTTTGTGCCCGGACAGGCGCAGCAAACCCGGCTATCCAACAAAACAGCAGCGCCCAACGAATTGCTCTCGGCATTTGTTCTCCTTGGAACGAGAAATCAAGAAAAAGGCAGCGGGCCTTGCTGTTGATCGGGAAGCACCGACAAGCAAAGCGATAAAGTTCGCCGGGAACAGATAAAGCGGGGGGATGAGAGGGGGTTGCTTGGCGAGCTCCGGGCGCAGCGAGATGGCCACCATCTCGGCGACGAGTGTCGCGATGCCAAGCAGGTAGCCTACGCAAATCCGCGGAAGTGCGGGTGCGGCCGCCGATTGCGCCGGCCTTCCCCGGGAATCTCCGCTTGACCAAGCCATGCGGCCCCCGACGATCCATGTCTTACGGAGGGTAACGGCGAGGCGGTTCATCCGTCAAATTCTGTGCGGGTATCTTTGAATTTCGGGAGCGCGTGATTTGCGTCCCGCTCGGCCGCTTGCATAAACTGTCGAGAGCCTTGTTTCGCACGGAAAACCAGGAGGAACCATGAGGCCGATCAGGAAACGGATTGCGCGGGTCGCGCTCGGAGCGGCGCTGTTTATTTCGGGCGCAGCCGCCGGCAGGCTTCACGCACGCAGCGCCGCGGCACAAAACCGTTTCGGCCAGCCGAAAACCGTGCTGCACGTGGTGGTGTACAAGTTCAGAGAAGACACTTCGAACTACGACCGGGAAAAGGCCATCGAGGGTATTAAGGACATGGCGGGCAAGATTCCCGGTATCAAGAATATTTGGCTGAAGACGGAACGCAACCAGGCCCGGGATTTCACCGGAGTTTATGCCATCGAGTTCACGAGCGCGGAAGCCGCGGCAGATTATGCGGAGAGTCCGGTGCATGAGGCCTGGTCGAAGTCTTGGCAGCGAATTCGCGAGAACAGCTTGTCCTTCCAGGTTTCCAATCCGTAGCCCAGCCGGCCCGTGTCCCTTTAACGTTACACGCTCTGCAAACCTCATATCCTGTCTGCAAGAAGCACTGCTAGAATCGTTCTATCTCTGTAGCTTTCCATCCAGAGGATTGGTGCGCGCGGATGACAAGTCCCGGAACACGCTGTTCGAATGAGCCGGAAAAAAAGTGGCGGTTGGGCTTTTGGAGCCTCATCGCCACGCAATTCCAAGGCGCGTTCAACGAAAATGGCCTGAAGTTCCTGGTCATCTACCTCATCCTTGCTATCGAGAGAGACAAAACGCAGCGCGACCAAATGGAATTACTGGTCGGCGTGTTGTTTGCTGCTCCTTTTGTCTTATTTTCGCTGGCTGGCGGGTTTCTAGCGGACCGCTTTAGCAAGCGCAGCGTGACGATCTGGACGAAAGTCTTCGAAGTTGCAGTGATGCTCTTCGCCACGGCCGCTTTGGTTCAGTCCAATCTCCAGCTAGCCCTTGCGGCAATCTTTCTGGTTTGTACGCAAGGAGCTCTGTTCGGGCCCTCCAAATACGGCTTGCTTCCCGAACTGCTCCCGCAGGAAGAACTGTCCTGGGGGAATGGAGTTCTCGAACTCGGAACCTTCCTGGCGATTATTTTGGGCAGCATGACCGGCTCGTTTCTTGCGGAAGCGTTTAGCGGACGGGAAGTGTATTCAGGTGTGCTGCTTCTCGGTTTCACGGTTGTGGGTCTGCTTTGGAGCTTCTTGATCAGTCAAGTGCCAGCCGCGGCGCCATCGAAACAGTTTCACCTTGCTTCACTGATTGATGTCTGGTCGCCCATGAAATTGATGCGCGACGATCGCGTGTTGTGGCTGGCGGTCTGGGGCAACACCTACTTCTTCTTCGTTGCCGGGCTGCTGCAGTTTGACATTTTCATTTACGGCCAGGACGTGCTTCATATCCGCGCGACGCAAGGCGGCTTTCTCCAGGCTGCGGTGGCCATTGGAATCGGTCTCGGTAGCTTCGCCGCGGGGTATCTTTCCGCAGGAAAGATTGAGTACGGCCTGATTCCCCTGGGCTCGCTCGGCATGACTGCGCTCGGGATGTGCTTGGCCGTCCCGAACATTTCCTTCCGCACGGTCTTGTTGCTCCTTGCCGGCTTAGGCTTCTTTGGCGGGTTTTTCATCGTGCCAATCAGCGCGCTGATCCAGCACCGGCCGGAAGAGGACAAAAAGGGCGGCGTCATCGGCGCGGCGAACTGGCTTTCGTTCGTCGGTATCGGCGCGGCTTCCGGAGTGTATTACGTTGCCACGCACTTCATGCATCTCACTCCCGGCGGGATATTTTTTTGGTCGGCGCTTGCGACATTCGCAGCCACTGCCTATGTGGTATGGCTGCTGCCGGACTCCTTATTGCGGTTGTTGCTGTGGATGGCCACGCACACGCTGTACCGTCTCGACGTGGTGGGCCGCGAAAACGTGCCCGCGCGGGGCGGCGCGCTGCTGGCGCCAAATCACGTTTCCATGGCCGACGCCCTGTTTTTGATCGCATCGATTGACCGGCCCATCCGCTTCTTGATGTTTCGCGGCTCGTACGAGCATCCCGCGGTGAAACCCTTCGCAAAAATCCTGGGCGTAATTCCCATCGCCTCGGATCAAGGCCCGCGCGAAATGATTCATTCTTTGAGGCAGGCCACCGAGGCGCTGAAAAACGGCGAAGTCGTGTGCATTTTCCCGGAAGGCCAGATGACGCGCATCGGCCAGATGATGCCGTTTCGCCGGGGCCTGGAACGCATTATCAAAGGCGTGGACGTCCCCATCATCCCGGTGAATCTGGACGGCGTGTGGGGCTCGATCTTCAGTTTTGCGGGCGGGCGCTTCTTGTGGAAGTTTCCTCGGCGGGTTCCGTATCCGGTGCGCGTCACGTTTGGAAAGCCTCTGCCGTCCACCACCACTTCGCCGGAAGTGCGCCGCGTGGTGCAAGACCTGGGCGCGGAAGCGTTCGAACGCCGCAAAAAGCGCATGCACATCTTGCCGGAGACCTTTGCTTACACGGCGCGAAGGCATCCTTTCCGTTTCGCCATGGCCGATGGGCAGCGATTGAAGCGGACATACTTTTCGGCGCTTGTGGGCACGTTGGTTCTGGCGCGGCGTATGCGCAAGCACTGGCAAGGCCAGGAAATGGTTGGCATCCTGCTGCCACCGTCGGTGCCGGGCGCGCTCGTGAACTTCGCCGCCATGCTGATGGGCAAAGTGCCGGTGAATCTGAACTACACCGCTTCGAACCAGACGCTGGCCTCCTGCGCGCAACAGTGCAATCTGAAGACGGTCGTTACGGCGCGCATCTTTCTCGAGAAGGTCAAAGTTCAGCCGCCGGGCGAAGCGATTTTCATCGAAGACGTAGCCAAGGATCCCGGGTTTAGCGAAAAACTCGCAGCCGCACTGGCGGCGCTCTTCTTGCCCGCTCGAGCGCTGGCGAGATTCGCAGGAAGCCAGCGGCGCGCCACCCTCGACGACATGGCCACGATTATTTTCTCCAGTGGCTCGACTGGCGACCCCAAAGGCGTGGTTCTTACGCACTACAACATTGCTTCCAACGTCGAACAGCTCAACCAGGTTTTCATGCTGCACGCGAACGACCGCATCCTGGGAATCCTGCCGTTTTTCCACTCCTTTGGCTTCACCGGCACGCTCTGCCTTCCCGCCGCCGCGGGCATCGGTGTAGTGTTTCATCCGAACCCGCTCGATTCGCGCGTGATCGGGGCGCTCGTTAGCAAATACTCGGTTACCATGTTGCTCGCCACACCCACGTTCCTGAACGCTTACACACGCCGCTGCGCGCCCGAAGATTTCGGCAGCTTGCGCTTCGTCATGGCGGGTGCCGAAAAGCTCCCGGAACGCATTTCGCAAGCCTTCGAAGATCGTTTCGGCATTCGCCCGAACGAAGGCTACGGCTGCACGGAATGTTCGCCCGCGGTCACCATCAATACCACGGATTTTCGCGCCGCTTCTTTCCGTCAAGTGGGCGCCAAGCGGGGCAGCATTGGCCATCCCTTGCCCGGAATCGCAGTGAAAATCGTGGACCCAGACACCATGGAGCCAGTCCCCGCGAACGAACCAGGCTTGCTGCTGGTGCGCGGCCCGAACATCATGCGCGGTTATCTCAACAAGCCGGAAAAAACCGCGGACGTTCTTCGCGACGGCTGGTACAACACGGGCGACATCGCGCGGATGGACGAAGAGGGTTTTCTCCGCATCACCGACCGGTTGAGCCGCTTCAGCAAGATCGGCGGCGAAATGGTGCCGCACATCAAGGTGGAAGATTTGCTTCAGGAACTCGCCGGAGCCACAGAACAAACATTCGTGGTGACCGCCGTGCCCGACGACAAAAAAGGCGAGCGCCTCGTCGTGCTCCACACCTTGAACGAGGAGCGGCTGGACCACTGCCTGGAAAAACTGGGGAAGAGCGAGTTGCCGGCTCTGTGGCGACCGCGGGCGGATCAGTTCTTGCGAGTCGAAAAACTGCCGTATCTTGGCACGGGAAAACTCGATCTGCGGAAAGCGCGCGAATTGGCGCTGGAGACGACCAAGCGGGCGATTCCGCAATAGTTCCAAATACAACCCGGCGGCAAAGCGCCCGGCATGAAGCCTGACGAAAATCTGCCGCTCCGCCGCACTTTGCTTATTCGCCTCGGCGGCTTTCCGCCGTCGCCTGACCACCGATTGGCAGGTCTTCGTTTGCTCGGCCACGCTTTAGAAGTCATTTTTTTTCTTAATCTTAGGGAAGATAAGTGGCGGCGGTTCCTTAGCTCAAACCGGTGCGTAGGAGACGATGCAGAACAGCTTGCCGAAACAGTGGTCGCACTGGTTTCGACAATGCATACCAAGGCGGAAAAAAAGCTCGCGTGTCTTGAATGGGGGTTTACTTCAAATTCCAAAATGTGGCGTCGGGCTTCTCCAATTCGAATCCGGCGTCCCAGGCCTCGTGGCTGCGCCAAACCACCTCGGCCTCTGCCCTGCGGCCAGTCTCCGGATGAATCAGCCGCACTTTCCGATGCAGCGGCAGGTCCGCTCCCACCACAGCCATGCAGCCGGAATGGCTCACGTCTACGGTAACCGCGTTGGCGCTTTCCTTGCGCCCACCCTGATCCCACTCCACCAACAGCTTGACGCGCGAAATGATGCGCTTATGGCTGCGCAATCTTTCCCAGCGTTCCTGGATGGCGCTGGCGGCGGTGCGGGAGACGATGTTCGTGCTCATGGAAACCTCGCCGATGGATGTCTTGCCGGGCCCAAAAGAGGAGACATAACCTTAGACCCGTAAGTCGCCGGGGTCAATAGGACTTTTCGAAGAATCTCTTGTTAGTTACCCTAGCATTGGTCCGCCGCGCCGCCTAAGGGATGACGAAGGCAGCCGGTGAGGCCTGCGGCAGAGGTTTCCTGCTAGGTGGAGGAGCCCCAACCGCCGGTCCGGGATGCCCTTTCGCGTTCGGTCTCGATTTCCCGCTCCCAAAGCCCAACCTGCGTCCCCGCGCTGATTGGGCCCTACTTATAAACAGTTAGAGTTAGCGCAACGCCGGTCCAACCCTGTCTCGACTTCCGCTCCTGACTGCTAAAAAATAACTATACCCTTAAATTTCCGACCGGGCCTGCTTTCCTTAGCCTCGTCGTTCGGATGATCCGTTGGACTGACCGGATTCGTTTGGCGCATTGCGGCAGGCCGCCGCAACTATGCCTTGACGCATTGACGTGTGAATTGAAAGCTTCGAAAGGAGAACCCCGTTGCGAAGGATCAAGAAGAGTAGGAATTCCTTGTTCGGCTTGCTGCTTGTTTTCCCCACGATTTGTCTTGCTGCTCCCGAACGAGACGCTCCCAAAACCGCAGGCGATGCTAGGGAAGCGCATTCGGCGTCTGACCCGCATGAGGAGAACGCCGCTTCGAACGATGTGCCTGAACCACCATCGCCTCAAACGGCCAGAAGGGAATCCCGCCTGGCAGGTGTTGGCATTCGACTTTCCACGCTGGGGGCAGGAGCGGAAGTGGGAGTCTCTTTGAGCAACCGACTGAATGTTCGCGGTGGCGTCAACATTTTTCAGTACAATCGCGGCTTCAATCACGACGGAGTTACCTACCAGGGCCAGCTCAATCTCCGCTCTGTCGAAGCTCATCTGGACTGGTATCCCCTCGGCCACACCTTTCACCTGAGTCCCGGCTTGCTCGTTTACAACGGAAACGGCGCCACGGCCACTGCCAACGTTCCCGGCGGAAGCACGTTCACTCTCGGCGGCGCGACGTACACCAGCGACCCCACAAATCCCATCACCGGAACGGGCCAGCTGGACTTCGTGAAGGCTGCGCCGACAGCGATGTTTGGGTTCGGCAACCTGGTGCCCGAATCTAGGCACTTTAGCTTCAATTTCGAGATGGGCGCTGTTTTTCAGGGATCCGCGCGCACCAAGCTGAACCTGACCGGCGGCGCATGCGACGCCACCGGATTATACTGCGTCAACGCCGCCACCGACCCTACCGTGCAAGCCAACGTCGCCGCGGAACAAAACAAGATCAACAACAAGCTTTCGCCGTTCAAATACTATCCGGTCGTTTCCTTTGGCTTTGGCTACCGCTTTTAGCCGGGCGGATAGCCATCCACGCCGAAGCAGAAAACAACAAAAGTGTCCTGAAAAACAAAAAGCCCCAAGCATCGTTTGGTACTTGGGGCTTATTTCAGTTTAATCCCGGCAGCGACCTACGTTCCCACGCAGTTACCCGCGCAGTATCATCGGCCCAGCGAGGCTTAACTTCCGTGTTCGGGATGGGAACGGGTGTGACCCTCGCGGTATAACCACCGGAAACTTGTGACTCGCGAACTGTTCGCGCCGATGAACGGCGACCCATCGCGAGTGTGACAACAGAAATTGGCTGGCATTACAAGCTTGACTCGAAACAAGCAAACTGTACAAACAAAGCTTGCTTCCACTCCCCCAAAGACGGTTTGAGAAAGTTTTATGATTAAGCCGAACGGGCGATTAGTACGGGTCAGCTCAACACATTGCTGTGCTTACACCTCCCGCCTATCAAAGTCGTAGTCTTCGACTGCCCTTCTTAGGCCTTATGGCCTTGGGAGACCTTATCTTAGGGCGAGCTTCATGCTTAGATGCATTCAGCATTTATCTCTTCCAGACTTCGCTACCGAGCGATGCCGCTGGCGCGACAGCTCGTACACAAGGGGTCTGTTCATCCCGGTCCTCTCGTACTAGGGACAACTCCCTTCAAGTCTCCTGCGCCCACACCAGATAGGGACCGAACTGTCTCGCGACGTTCTGAACCCAGCTCACGTACCGCTTTAATAGGCGAACAGCCTAACCCTTGGGACCTTCTACAGCCCCAGGATGCGATGAGCCGACATCGAGGTGCCAAACCTAAGCGTCGATGTGAACTCTTGGCTTAGATCAGCCTGTTATCCCCGGCGTACCTTTTATCCGTTGAGCGATGGCCCTTCCACGCGGGACCACCGGATCACTAGACCCGACTTTCGTCCCTGCTCGACTTGTAAGTCTCACAGTCAAACCGGCTTATGCTCTTGCACTCCACAGCGGGTTTCCAATCCGCTTGAGCCGATCTTTGGGCGCCTCCGTTACAGTTTAGGAGGCGACCGCCCCAGTCAAACTACCCGTCTGGCCGTGTCTCCCCGCCCGTCACGGGCGGTAGGTTAGAGCGACAGAACAATCAGGGCAGTATTTCACTGGTGCCTCCCCCTCAGCCGAAACCAAGGGTTCACAGGCTCCTGCCTATGCTACGCAGACTATTCCGTTACTCATGACCAGAGTGCAGTTAAGGTGCACGGGGTCTTTCCGTCTAGATGCGGGCATCCGGCGTCTTCACCGGAACCACAAATTCGCCGAGCCGTTCGCCAAGACAGTCGATCTATCATTCCACCATTCGTGCAGGTCGGAACTTACCCGACAAGGAATTTCGCTACCTTAGGACCGTTATAGTTACGGCCGCCGTTCACCGGGGCTTCAGTTCAAGCCTTCGCGCCTTGCGGCGCTAAGCCCTTGCTTTAACCTTCCGGCACCGGGCAGGTGTCACCCCCTATACGTCGTATTCGACTTTGCAGAGAGCTGTGTTTTTGTTAAACAGTTGCAGATCGCGATTCACTGCGACCGCTTCGGGCTATAAACCCTACAGCGGTACCCCTTCTCCCGAAGTTACGGGGCTAATGTGCCTAGTTCCTGAGCGAGCGTTCTCTCGAGCGCCTGTGGATATTCACCTCGTCTACCTGTGTCGGTTTGTGGTACGGGCACCTGGATGACTCCTTAGGGGGTTTTCCTGGCAGCGTGAAATCAGAGACTTTGCGGTCGTATGACCTCGTCACCACTCTGACCGTTGAATGACCCCGGGGATTTGCCTCCGGGATCCGGCTTACAGTGGCCAATCGGGACATCCATCACCCGACTCTCTTATCCTTCTGCGTCACCCCATCGTGATAACGTCACCAGGCGGGACAGGAATGTTGACCTGTTGTCCATCAGTTACGCCTTTCGGCCTCACCTTAGGACCCGCCTAACCCTGAGCGGATTAACCTTCCTCAGGAAACCTTAGACTTTCGGCGACACGAGTTCTCATCGTGTTTATCGCTACTTATGCCGGCAGGGTCTCTTGTGTAGTGTTCAGTAGTCCTCTCGGTCTACCTTCAGACTCCACGCAATGCTCCCCTACCAAAGATTATTTCCGAAGAAATAACCATTTCGCAGCTTCGGTCGTATGCTTGAGCCCCGTTGGATTGTTGGTGCATATCCGCTTGACCAGTGAGCTGTTACGCTTTCTTTAAAGGATGGCTGCTTCTAAGCCAACCTCCTGGCTGTCCGAGCGAATACACTTCCTTTCCCACTTAGCACACAGTTAGGGACCTTAGCTGGCGATCTGGGCTGTTTCCCTTTTGACCACGAAGCTTATCCCTCGTAGTCTCACTCCCGTGCAGTTGTCCGCGGCATTCGAAGTTTGATTGGATTCGGTAACCTGAGTTGGTCCCTAGTCCATTCAGTGCTCTACCACCGCGGCAATTCACACAAGGCTGTCCCTAAAGACATTTCGGGGAGAACGAGCTATCACGGAATTTGATTAGCCTTTCACCCCTACCCTCAGCTCATCCGAGCGATTTTCAACTCACACCGGTTCGGTCCTCCAGCCGCGGTTAAGCGGCCTTCAACCTGGCCAAGGGTAGATCATCCCGCTTCGCGTCTATTCCTACGTACTTGTCGCCCTGTTCGGACTCGCTTTCGCTACGGCTCGCTTGCGCTTAACCTTGCACGTAAGAATAACTAGCCGGCTCATTAAGCAAGAGGCACGCCGTCAGGCGTGTACGGACCGAAGTCCCTACATAGCCCTCCGACTGCTTGTAAGCATACGGTTTCAGGTTCTATTTCACTCCCCTCGCAGGGGTGCTTTTCGCCTTTCCCTCGCGGTACTGGTTCACTATCGGTCGCCAGAGAGTATTTAGCCTTGGAGAGTGGTCTCCCCAGCTTCCCACCGGATTACACGTGTCCGGTGGTACTCAGGATTCCGCTTCGAGTCCGATCAGCTTTCGGTTACAGGGCTTTCACCTTCTATGGCCCCGCTTTCCAGCGGGCTCACCTAGCCGTCGGATTGGTAACTCTACTCACGCGGTCCTACAACCCCCAATTGTAAACAATTGGGTTTGGGCTGTTCCGATTTCGCTCGCCGCTACTTTCGGAATCTCTGTGATTTATTTTCCACCAGGTACTGAGATGGTTCACTTCCCTGGGTTGGCTCATACCCGCCTATGTATTCAGCGGGCTGTAACGGGAGTTCATCCCGCCGGGTTTCCCCATTCGGACATCCTCGGATCAAAGCCTGCTTGCGGCTTCCCGGGGCTTATCGCAGCTTGCCACGTCCTTCATCGCCTTCTGGCGCCAAGGCATCCACCGTACGCCCTTAGTAGCTTAATCATAAAACTTACTCAATCCGTCTGTGGCTTTGAACGGCCGGGCCAAAGCCCGGCCTTGACAAAACCTTAGACGTTCCGATTCCTGCAGCTCCCTACCTCCTCGCGTCCGTTCTCCACTCACCCGGGCATGGGCTCGCGGATTTGTCCAGCCGCTTCTTGCGAAGCGGCTAAGAAACTAACGCAGGCTTTCGACTCCACAGTCTTCGGATTCAGCAGCCAGAGGCAAGGGCTTTTAATCCCTATTCCCAAGCTCCTGATCTGAATAAGCCGCCTTGTTCCACAGTTATGCTCAATCTCGAGCAAACTTGTAATAACCCACACCTTCACTCCCTCGCGCGGACCGTAATCCGGGCAAAGTTATCGGCGTGGGCTTGCCAGCCTTTCTGTTGTCAAAGAACCTTTGTTCCGAGATTTTCGGAATGCCCTGAATGCCTCAGGACGCGTCTGGCGGGACTTACCGGCTCGCTTTGCGCGAACTTGCCTTCCAGCTCTGCCCCAGTTTCTGGGATTTTGCTTGGTGTTTTAGTTGCCCAGCGACGCGGTTCGAAAATCCCTTGCGGAACTTCTTCCCACTCGTCACCGCCCCTAAATCTTTGCCGCAAAATAAAAAACCCGGCGTCGAGCGCCGGGTGCAGCCACCCACACCTGAGTGGCTCCACGCGTTGCTCGACTTCTTTCTACCCTGTACTCGTAAAGAACCCCACTATTGGATCTAACTTCTCGCCTTCGTTTTTTTTCTCGGAAGACTTCTTCGATCCGACTGTGATGCCCCTGTGCGGTCCCAGGCTCTCAGGCGTGCCCTCAGACCATTCGTAATCATACCAGCTTTTCTTATTTCGTCAAGCCCTCAAGGCAATTATTTTTTCCTCAGACCCCCGCCCACCTGTGAAAATCGTCTCGACATCGCCGATGATTCCCGGCGCATCCGCAAACTGGCCTGCCCTCCAGATAACCCCTGAAGTGGGAAATGGGCCGGGCATTGGTTTGCCTGCACGGCCTGCCTGATAGGCCGGTACCGGGAACGACACGCACTCTTGTTGCCGGCGAATTCGCTTGCGCAATCTAGTACAATTGCTTCAAGCTCAAGGGATACCCACCGTTCCGAGCGTTGTTCGCAGTTTGATTCGGCGAAGGGGTCGACCCGGCCACCTCCTCCGATTCCGTTGGGCTATCTTCAGGAGGTGTAAAAAATGTTCCCATCGCAGCTTTCTCGCAAGCTCTGCCTTGCCCTGACAGCAGTGGGCCTCATCGCTTCCGCAGGCTGCTCGAGCCACGAAGGTACCAACCAGCCTGCGAAGCGGGCAGCCAAGGCCGCCGCTCCCAAGGCCGCGGCCCCCAATGTGGAAACGCCTAAGGCCATGCCTGTTTCCGCCAAGGCGCAGCCGACCGGGCCCGTGATCACCGTGCCGAAGGGCACGCCGATCACCGCCATCGTGGACCAGACGCTGCGCAGCAACAAGACTCACGAGGGTGATACCTTTGCCGCCAGCCTCGCCGCACCCGTCAAAGTGAATGGCAAGACCGTGCTGCCCAAGGGTGCGCAGGTTACCGGCAAAGTCGTGACCGTGAAGAAGAATGAGCTAAAGGTTCAGCTTGCTTCCGTCACTCTCCGTGGAAGGTCCTACGACCTGCAGACCAACACGCGTCGCCCGTCCGACAAGGTCAAGACCGCGTCGGCCAAGTCGAGCGACAGGAGCAAGGAAAAGACCAAAGAAAAGAAGACGGACAACTCCACGCTCGGGGCAAAGACGGAGCTAACCTTCAAGCTGTCCAAGCCCGTCACCGTGCCGGTGAAAGGCTGAGGACCATTACGCCGAACAGGCTTTCTGCCTGTCCCCTGGCGTTTCTGCGGTCACCCCGGGGCACGATGCATCGTGCCCCCTTTTTCTTAAATCGCCGACGAATGCACCACCAGGGCCATTTCCCGGTAAGCGCATAGCGCATTTGCGAGTTGCATTTGGCGCGGCGTTCGGCACTCCGGCTCAAACAATTTCGGGCTCCCCACCAAAATCACCGCGGTTTTCGCCCGCGACGTGGCCACATTCAGCCGGTTCAGACTGTACAAAAACTCCATCCCACGCGGCGCGTCTTCCGGCGACGACGTCGTCATGGAATAAATCACCACCGCTTCTTCCTGGCCTTGGAATTTGTCCACCGTGCCAATCTTCATCTTCCCCAGCCGCGCCGACAAATCCGCCACCTGCGCGTTGTACGGCGCGACAATCAGAATGTCCTCTTCCTTCAGCCGCCGCTGATGGCCTGCACCGTAAAACCATTTCACTTCTGGCCGCAGCAGTCCCTTTACAATGCGCGCAACAACCTCCACTTCTTCCGCGCTGGAGTTGCGGTTCCCCTCATGTTCCACCGGCGCAAACCACAGCCCGGCCCCTTTCACCAAGGGATGTCCTTCGAGCACGCGGCTGTGGGTTAACACTTCGGACTCCAGCCGTTCTTCATAAAAAAGTTCGGAAGTGAACTGACAGATTTTCGGATGCAACCGCCAAGTTCTCGGCAGCAGAAATCCCCTGTCCGGCGGAATGGTCTTGTGGTCGCCCAGCAGGTGCTCGAGAGCCGATTTCTCGGCCCCCTCGGGGTGGCTGCCCTTCAGCGGCCGCTCCAGCTGCTGCGGATCGCCGATCAGCACCAGGCTCTTGGCCGCTTGCGACACCGCCAGCACATCCGCCAATCCCATTTGTCCCGCTTCGTCGATGAACAGTACGTCCACCGCTTCAAACGCCGCCTCCGGCGTCCAAAGCCACGAGGTGCCGCCTACTACGTTTGTTCTGCCCGCCCGCAGAGCCGCCCAAGCATCCTCGTTTTTCTTAGCAATGGCAATTTCCTCCCTCCATTGTTCGCCGTCGGACCGCTGCATGCACGTCACGCCTTCCTGGCCCGCTTCTTTCGCTGCGTCCATCACTTCTTCGAGAAGCTTCTGAATCACCTTGTGGCCCAGTGCCGTGATTCCAATCTTTTTTCCCTGCTTCACTAACTCGCAGATCATGCGCGCGCCGGTAAAAGTCTTTCCGGCACCCGGCGGCCCTTGTATCGCAAACACGGAATCTTTCAGAGCCGACGCGATGCGGCACGCGGTGGACTTGGGACTCTCGCCGGCCCGGGGTTCCAGCGTTTCTCCTTTCTCGAGCCTGGGGCGCTTGCGGAGCAGCAAGTCGCGGCCGGCGCGGTATTTTCCCGCTGCGTCGATACCGTTCGCCGCCACCCACTCCCCGATGCGGAAAAGCGCTTCGGCGTGCTCCTTCACGCTTAGTGGCCGGTCCCAAAGGTAAACAGCGGTTGGATGGAGTTCCGCAGTTTTTTTTGTTTTCTTGATGTTGATCGTGCGCCGGACCGGGTCGATTTCGAGAACCGCCCCGAACTTTTCGCCCTTGCAGTATAGGTCGTCCTCGGCACGCGCTTCCGTCTCCTGCTTTTCAAAGCTGTAGAGGTCCACGGGAATGTTTCGTTCCACTTGCAGGCGTTTCACAAACTCAAGTCCGGCCAATCCCGCTCGTTCCTCCAGCAGGTCCGCATCGTTCAGGTCAGCGAGCCGATATCCTTCCCAATACGTTGCCTTGTCTTCTCGCCGGTGCCAGTCCTGCAGCTGCGCCAGCAGCCACTGCGCATGTTGCTCGATGGTACGCGCCTGGGCGTCTGCGGGTATCCCTCGGGTCAATTTCTCTACCAACGCTGCAACACGTTTCTGCCTTTCGTCCAGCTCCTCCGACGGCGCCTCCTCGTGGTCGACAAATCGCGGAACTTTCCTTCCTTCTTCTTCGAGCTTCCGCCGCTCGGCCTCCAGCCAATCGCGCAGCTTTGCGGTGGAAACGCAATCCTCGCGGTTGTAGCCCTCCATCACCTCGCGAATTTCGTCCGGGAGGACCTCGCCGCCCCAGCCCAACTCTAGCCGGTGCTCGACATAACGCATTGCGCTGCGCGACCTGTCTAAGGGCGTCGCGCGTTCGAATCCGTAAAATGCCTCAATCTTTTTCAGAGAATATTCTTCCACGCTGGCCCGCACGCCTTGTTTGAAGGCTTGGTGCAAATCCACCAGCACCCCAGCGCGCAGCATGCGGTCGATTTCGTCTTCGCGCGTCGCGTGCATGCCCATCAGGCGCTTCATCGTTCCCGGTTCGTACGCGCCGAAGTGATACACGTGCATCTTCGGATCGGCCTCGCGCCGACGCCTGATTTCGTCCACCAGCCATTCGAAGCCCCCCTTCTCCTCCTCCCGGTTCAGCGCCCAGCGCTTTTCGTAAAGCAGTTCGCCGCTCGTGTCTCGCGCCGCAAATCCAAATAGATATTGCAGTCCCTGTTCCCCCACAAAGGGATCGCCTTCGAAATCCATGAACACATCGCCCGGAGAAGGCTCTGGCAGCCTGCAGAAACCCATTCCTTCCGCCACCGGCTGAAGCAACTCGTGCACCAGCCGCTGCTTGGTCCGCCCTTGGACCTGCACCCGCGCCTGCTCGCGCATGCGTCGGTACGCTTCCTTTGACCCGTGTCTCGGCCGCTCCTTCAGCGGAATCGGCAACGCCGCCAACTTCGCCATCGTCTCTGCGCCCCACGCTGCAAACTGGTCGCGCTGCTGCCGACGAATGTCGGCCACAAGTGACAGATGATCGTCCGCACGCCTTCGCGCATCGCATTGGCGAAACCACCTGCAGATGTTGCAGTGCTCTACCGGCTCCGGGTAAGTCGCCTCGAGGGGCTCCATGGCCCGGTCAAATGTCAGCGCGTATTGGCCTGTTTTCAAGGGCGCTGCCTTCGGCTGTGGGCCGTTTCGGGCCCTAGCGCCAATCCCTTTGTCGCTTTCCTCGCGGCCAGCCGATGCGACCACCTTGATCAATCTCGCCTTCACGTATCGGTAATAAGCCGCATACTCGGCTACGCGATATTTCTCGCCTTCAAAACCCCCGCCCGGCGGCACCACCCACAAGAACTCCGGCATCGTCCCCTGAATTTTTCCTAGCAGCTCGGAATACAAAGAGAGTTGCAGAATCGTCGTGGCTTTCGTTTCCTTCGCCAGTTTCGTGTCCGCCACTTCGTACGACCACGCCCAGCGCTTGCTCGGGGTCGCCACGCGCCGCAATACGTCCGGCCGGCCAAACCATTCCCCGTCGCTGAGGGCGCCCTGCGCAATCACGTCCGCGCCGCGCTCCATCAGCGCCAGAGTTTGCTCGAGAAGCCGCTTTTCTTCTTTGTGTGGGACATTGCTTAGGTTCTCGACGGTCAGCCCCTGGTCGCAAAGATGAGCAAGATACTCACGCTCGTGCCTCTCACCGCGTTCTCGAATAACAGCCAAGTCCGGGGCCGCCCACTCGGGCTCCGCTCGCTTTCCCTGCGCCACTTGCAGGTCCAGCGTCGTGAGGTGACGGCACGCCAAGTGATTTCCCAGGTCCGTCGCCGCCAGCCGAATTTTTCCCGCTGCCAGTTTCATATTCTTCTTCGCGTCTCTAGATTCGTTGGGGTTGCACCAGCCTCATGGCCTGAAAAGGGTACCCTGCTTTCGCTGCCGATGCGAACAAATGCCGTGCCATTCGTGCCATTCGGGGAATTCGCTTGTCTGGTCTTCCGACCGTTGCCCTGTCATTCTGCTTCGCGCAATCGCCGGGCATAAAGCGCGCAACATTTGTTTCATTTGTTCTCATCCGGGTTCTGGCCGACAAAATTCCTTGACAGACCTCACCGGCGCCCCTAGAGTAACGCGCATCGGGGACTGTGCCTTCCTTGCATCATCTGTTGCACAAGGCCCCTTGTGCATTCGCTTTGTTTGGGTTTGCGACACTCACTTTGCCGTATTGATGCAGTAAGACTTCCAACCCGGGGTCGGAGGCTTCCATGAATCGCAGCAGTTTTTTGCGTCCTGATTTTTCTTCGTTCCGCCGCGCGATTTCGCTTCTTCTTCCGCCACTGGCCTTCTGTTTTCTCCTCGGAGCGGCCTGCTTCTTTTTGCCCCCGGCTCTCCTCGGGCAAACAGCTGGCACCGGCGCTCTGGCTGGCGCCGTAACGGATCCTAGCGGAGCGTCTGTCGCGGACGCCAAAGTGAAGCTGACCAACGAGGCGACGGGGGAAGTGCGCGCGGTCGTTTCCAATGCCGCGGGCAACTACATTGTGACACTCCTCCCCCCTGGACAGTACGGATTGGAGGTTTCTAAACAAAGTTTCAAGCTCGTGCAGGTTTCGCATCTCCGCGTAGACGTGACAGAAACAACCACCTTCAATGTGCGCATGGAACTGGGAGAAATGGCGCAAAGAGTCATGGTCGAGGCTCAATCCGAGCTACTGCAAACAGAATCGAGCTCCCTGGGACGCATCACAACTGGTGACCAGGTGCAGACGCTGCCCCTGGCGGTTGGAAATTTTACGCAGATTATTGGCCTGAATCCCGGCGTAGCGACAGAAGTGACCGACGCCGGTCAGATCGGCCGAGGCGGGGGAGGAAATAATCAAGCTCCCACCGTTTCCAACGGCAACTGGGCGTCCGATAACAATTTTCAGATGAACGGTGTGGGCGTAAATGACAATCAACAGAGCGGCTTCTTTAGCGCTGGCGTAGCGATTCCTAACCCCGACTCGATTGAGGAATTCAAGGTTCAGACGGGCCAGTTCGATGCGGGCTACGGGCGCAATGCTGGCGCCAACGTGGACGTCATTACCAAAGGTGGTTCAAACGCTTTGCATGGGGAGGCTTTTGAATTCTTCCGCAATGAAGATCTGAATGCCAACACCTTCTTTCGCAATGCGGTAAGCCAACCTCGGCCGGTCCTCAGGCAGAATCGGTTTGGCGGGAACTTGGGGGGGGGCCATACGAAGAGACAAGCTGTTTTTCTTTACCTCCTACCAAGGAACCCGCCAGCATAATGGACTGGACGCCAACTGCTCCGCGAACGTGACGGAAGCCCCGCTAACAAATGATCGTTCAGCCGCCGCACTCGGGCAATTATTCGCGGGTCAAACAGGTCTTCTCGGAGGAGAAGCGATAGCTTCCGACGGTTCGAACATCAATCCTGCGGCGCTGGCGCTCTTAAATATAAAACTGCCGAACGGGCAGTTCATGGTTCCCACGCCGCAGAAAATCAATCCTAATGCTGCGGGAGGCTTTGACGCCGAGGGTTTTTCCGCCTATAGCCAGGCTTGTCCTTTTGCCGAAGACCAATTCATGACCAACGGCGATTACTTGATGTCCGAGAAGAGCAAGCTAATGGCGCGCTTTTTCTTTGCAAACAGCGGCATCACTTACACCCTGCCGACCACTAACCTTACCGGTGGTGGTTCACCTCCGGGCTTCCCTGTGAACCTGACGCAAAACTTCAGAAATTTCTCCCTCACTCACAACTATATCTTTAACCCGGGCCTCGTCAATCAAGCGGAGATCGCCTTTCACAGGATTCTCGCGACCTTCGTCCAGAGCAAGTCGTTTAGCTTTTCCCAAATCGGCTCCCAGGTCGTTCCTTCGGATAACACCATTCCCGCCATCGCCATTGATGTTCTTGGAACCAGCGGGTTGTCTCTTGGTGGGAACGGCCAAACCGTCAGGCTCGCACAGAATTTCTACACGTTTCAGGATTCCCTCTCCTGGACCCATGGCAAGCATAGTTTCCGGTTCGGAGGCGGAGCTTCGAGGGAACAAAACAATCAGGTCGGTTTCCACTATCTCATGGGAGAAGGCTTCGCGACGTGGGCGGATTTTCTCTTAGGATTGTCCGGGGCGCCGCAGGCATCGGGTGGAAATGGCTCCGGTTTCAGTAATGTAGTCCTGGCGATCGACCTTCTCGGACTGTTTGACCGCGCCTATCGTGATTGGTATGCCTTTGGGTTCGCACAGGACGATATCAAACTGACCAAGCGCCTCACCTTCAATGTTGGCTTGCGTTACGACCGGATCGGAGACTTTGGGGATGCCCTTGGCCGGAACGCCTCTTTCGATTCAAGCCTTGCGGATCGAAATCCAGCTGGTCCAACTCTGGCGGGAACCACCGTTCCCTCAAACTTCCAGGGCACGATTCCTGCAGGCGTAAAGCGGCTCGCCAATGACTACGGCATGAACGGCATAGGGCAAAACACTTGGAATCCGCGCGTCGGTTTCGCTTACCAGCTTCCTCACGTCGCCAATCGCTTGGTTCTTCGCGGAGGCTACGGGGTGTTTCACTCTCGTGACACCGGTCAGCCTTTCATCCAATTGCTCACTGCGCCACCCTTCGGCCAGATCCGTGAGGCCCTGTTCGTCTCTGCTCCTAGCGAGCAGGTGCCGCTTCCTCTGAATCCGCCGCCTTTTCCCACCTTTATTCCCTATGGGCCAGGCGCTTCGACATCGAACACCATCACGGTATTTGATCCAAACTACCGGCCACCCAACATCCAGGAGTACAGCCTCGGGCTGGAAACTCAGCTCACACCCAGCACAGTTCTGGAAGTTGGTTATTCTGGAGCGCGCGGGCTGCATGTAATCCGCGAACGCTCCATCAATCAGGCAGACATGGCTAGTCCGTCGCACCCCCTTCGCGGACAGACTACCAATACTCTTGCCAATCTTCCTCTGCGGGTTCCCTTTGAAGGATGGAGCCCCGCGCTGCTCCAGCAAATCGAGTCCTCCGGGGCCACCTGGTACAACGCGCTCCTGGTTGGCCTGAACAAACGGTTCAGCCACGGTCTGCAACTGCAGGCTTCCTATACTTTCTCCAAGAGCCTTGCAACTGACTTTGGCACTTCCACCGGAGCGAACGGCGGCTCATCAGCCGGCAATCAAAACGATCCCAAGTCGCGGTATGGTCCCGACAATTTCATTCGTCCGCATCGCCTTATTCTGAATTACCTCTATCAACTGCCTAGTCCCGGCAAGCAGCATGCGTTTGTTCGCCAAGCCTTAGGCGGCTGGATGCTGGTAGGCGTAACGACAATGCAAGACGGCCATCTCCTCACTATTCTTTATTCCAACGGTGCCAATATCCTGGGCACCAGCAATGATCGGGCTCAGCTCTCCGGGACTTGTGGGGCAGCACAATATGTAAACCCCGGCTCGGTAAGCTTCAACACCAGCGCCGGCCGGACTTATATCCATACCAGTTGCTTCACTCAGCCTCCCATCATCGGAGACGAAGAGCCTCCAGGAACGTGCGCTGTGCCCTTGCCAGATGGGAACTGCCCGTCAGCAGCCAGGGGCTTTGGAAACTCTGGTGTAGGCATTTTAAAGGGACCTAGCCAGGTCAATTTCGATTTCTCCGTGATTAAGCATTTTCCCGTGCGGCGGATCAGCGACTCTTCGGATCTGGAATTCCGCTCCGAGTTTTTCAACATCTGCAACCATCCGCAGTTCGGCGATCCGGATATTACTCAGAACGACCCCGGGTTCGGCCGCATCACGACGACCGCTGTCTCGCCACGAATCGTTCAGTTTGCCCTGAAACTAAGACTCTGACGCTATGGGGGTGGGCGTCTTGCTAAAAACTGGTTCCCCGGAAGGAATTGTCGTCCGACGGGAAAGGCCTGCCCGGTTTCAGCGCGCACTTTCAAATGGATGCCAGCGGGAAAGTCAGCGAAACCGTTTTTAACCAGCCCGACGGCGTCTTCCACGCAAAAAGCAAATCTACTGCCGCAGACTCGGTTCCCGCGGCAGAAGGCCGGTGAGAGGAAGTGCAGTCGCCGCTACCAGCCGGGTTCGGCGACGAAGATCATTTCGGGGGAGTTGTCGCGGATGGGCGTTTTGTCGAAATCGCCGTACTCCGCGGTGATGCGGAAGCCGCAGCGCACCAGCAAATGCTCGACTTCGTAGCGAAAGAAATAGCGCAGCGGCCAGGCGAAGACCAGGCGCTCTTTGCGTCCGTTGGGATGCTCGACACTGTAGATCATCTCGACGTCGTTGCGTTGTTCGGCGCGGTGAAAGGCGGCGACGCGTTCGCTGATGCGAACCTGTTTGCCGTCGTGGGACTTGTACTCGACGAGCGGCGATTCGCGCATGTGGATGGGGTCGTGGATGCGCTCGGCGTCGGTCTGGAAGACGTCCAGGATGAGCCGGCCACCCGGACGCAGATGCTTGCGGACACGCTCCAGGCAAGCCATCTGGTCGCGCACTTCGAGCAAGTGCTGAAACGGGCGGAACGGAATGATGATGAGCTGGAATTTTTCGCCCAAGTCAAACTGGGTCATGTCGGCCTGAACGAGGTGGACGCGTTCGCGTTCTTCTTTGTTGAGGGCCGCTCGCTTGCCTCCGGCGCGTTCAAGCATGCGCTCGGAAAGGTCGAGGCCCGTGACGCGCTTGCCCATTTGCGCGAGCGCCATGGTGATGCGGCCGGTGCCGCAACCCAGTTCCAGTACGGGATCGCCGTACTCGCGCGCGGCGTCGCGATAAAAGGCGACGTCCTGCGTGCGCTGGCGCACGAGCGGCGATTCGTCGTAGTAGTCCGCGATGAACGAGTCGTATAAAGCGGGCGACGCGGCTTTTTCGTTGGCTGGCAAGGGCGATCCTGAATCAACCTAAGAATAACGTAACGCAGGGAGGCAGAGCACGCAGAGAAAGACTCTATCCCATGACCGCGTCGGCTTCGATTTCGACGAGCATCTCGGGTGAAATGAGCTTGCTGACTTCCACCATACTGGTCGCGGGGCGAATCTCGCCGAAAAACTCGCCGTGGGCGCGGCCGACCTTTTCCCATTCGGAAATGTTGGTGACGTAGATGCGCGTGCGCACCACGTCGCGCAAGGTGGCGCCAGCTTTTGCAAGCGCCGCTTCGATGTTGCGGATGGTTTGGATGGTTTGCGCGCGAGCGTCGCCCACGCCGACAATTCTTCCGTCGGGGCCGGTCGCGGTAGTTCCGGAAACGGTGATGGTGTTGCCGATACGCACGGCGCGCGAGTAGCCCACAATCGGTTCCCAGGGCGCTCCGCTCGAGACGTTTTGCCTGTCCATGTTCGGTTTCTCCTTGGTCCCGCCAAAAGCATAATCCAATTGGGGCCATTTCAACACGGGCCGGCGGCAAGTACCCGCGGATTTGGCTATGATGCTAAACTGAATGCACTTTCGCGGAGAACTCGATACAAGTGAAACAGACCGGGACAAGGGATGAAGTGCAACAACATTCTGGAATCCGTCGGACGCACGCCACTGGTGCGCCTGAACCGGATTAACAAAGACCTCAAGCCGCAGATGTACGTGAAGGCGGAATTCACGAACCCCGGCGGTTCCGTGAAGGACCGCATCGGCATCACCATGATTGATGATGCAGAGAAGCGCGGCCTGCTCAAGCCGGGCGGCACGATCATCGAAGGCACTTCCGGGAATACAGGAATGGGGCTGGCGCTGGTGGCGGCGGTGCGCGGCTACAAATGCGTGTTCACCACCACCGACAAGCAATCGAAGGAAAAAGTGGATTTGCTGAAAGCGCTGGGTGCGGAAGTAATTGTGTGTCCGACGGCGGTGGACCCCGAAGATTCGCGTAGCTACTATTCGGTGGCGAAGAAACTCGCCCGCGAAATTCCGAATTCTTACTACCCCAATCAGTACGACAACCCCATGAATCCGGAGGCGCACTATCGCACCACTGGGCCGGAGATTTGGGGTGACAGTGAAGGGAAGGTTACGCATTTCGTTTGCGGCCTCGGAACGGGCGGAACAATTAGCGGCGCGGGAAAATATCTTAAGGAAAAGAATCCCGCGGTGAAGATTGTGGGCGTCGATCCGTACGGGTCGCTGTACTACGACTTCGTGAAGACAGGGAAGACCATCAAGGCGAAGACCTATGTCGTGGAAGGCATCGGCGAGGATTTTTTCCCGACAACGATGAATTTGAAGATTCTCGACGACATCATTCAGGTGAATGACGAAGAATGTTTCGCGGTGGCGCGGCGATTGGCCAAGATGGAAGGGCTATTTACAGGCGGTTCGGGAGGCGGATGTTTGTCAGCTGCTTTGCGGCTGGCGAAAGATCTCGGGCCGAATGACTTTTTGGTCGCGCTGCTGCCGGATACGGGGATGCGTTATCTCAGCAAGGTGTACAACGACGAATGGATGCGCGAGCGCGGATACGTGGATGCGGCGGTGCCCATCACCGCGGCGGAAGTAGTCAAGGCCAAGCACGCCGCAGGCAAAGCGCGGGAACTTGTGATCGCGCGGCCGTATCAGACAGTGTTCCACGCCCTGAAAACGATGCAAGACCAAGACATTTCGCAGATCCCCGTATTTGAAGAAAACACGCCTATCGGGACCATTTACGAAGACCAGATTTTGAACCTCGCGCTGCAAGGCAAGGATTTGCGCAAGCTGGTGGTGCGCGAAGTGATGAGCAATCCGCTGCCGCAGGTGCCCAAGACCGCGCCGGTCGAGCGCGTGACGCACATCTTGAGTCATGAAAATCCCGCGGTGTTCGTTGACATGGGCAATTCGCACTTCGAAATTCTCACCAAGTACGACCTCATGAGCACGGTGGCCTCGCTCATGGAGCAGAAGCGTTAAGCGTGATTCGCACCGCTTTCATTTCCACCGACAGGACAAGCAAGCGTGAAGATTCATGATTTCAATGAGCGGCTCAAAGACGCCATCCTTATCGCCGATGGAGCGATGGGATCGATGCTGCACGAAGCCGTCGGGCCGCAGCGATGCTTCGATGAGTTGAACGCGACCGAGCCGGAAGCGGTTTTTCGCATACATCAGGCGTATATCGAAGCGGGCGCGCAAATTATTGAGACCAACACATTCGGAGCGAACCGCTTTAAGTTGGCGCCGCTGGGGCTTGGCGATAAAGTGCAGCGGCTGAACAGCCGGGGTGTGAAAATCGCACGCGAGGCACGCGAGTCTGCCGCCCGCGAAGTGCTGATCGCAGGCTCCCTCGGGCCGCTCGGGCTGGGGGTGCAGGCGCGCCATCCGGACGATAAAGAGATTCTGGATGTTTTTTACGAGCAGGCGCTGGCGCTCGAAGAGCGCGGGGTCGATTTCTACATCCTGGAAACTTTCTCTTATATTGAAGAAATTCTGCTCGCCGTGGATGCGATCCGCTCGTTTTCCGGTTTGCCCATTGTGGCCGAGCTTACCTATTCGGAGGAAGGGACAACGCATGGCGACATTCGCCCCTCGGACGCGGCATCGCGACTGAAAAACAAAAATGTTCAAGTGATCGGGGCAAATTGCACGCTGGGTCCGCAGGCGCTGCTGCCGATTCTGCAAGAACTGTCGGCGGTGGATGACATTCGAATCAGCGCAATGCCCAACGCTGGCTTTCCGAAGCGCGAGGGCGACCGCATCGTGTATCCCAAATCTTCGCCGGAATATTTCGCGCTGTTTGCCCGGGAAGCCGCGGCGCTCGGGGTGCGCATTCTGGGGGGGTGCTGCGGGACGACGCCGGCGCACATTCGCGCGATGGCGGAAGCAGTTAAGTCGCTTCGGCCGGCCCAAACTCATGCGGTGGGGCCGACGGTGGAAGCCGTGGCCAAACCCACGCCGATCCCGATCTCGCAGCGCGAGCCGGAAAGCAATTTCTGGAAGAAGCTAAATAAAAAAGAATTCGCGGTGTGCGTGGAGATCGATCCGCCGAAAGGCCTTTCCCTTGACCGCATCTTCGAGCAAGTGGACAAGGTAATGGCCTCGGGGAAGGTGGACGTCATCGACATCAACAGCGGAGCGATGGCCCGCGTGGGGATGGACGCGCTCGTCGTCGCGGGGGCACTCGAAGGGCGCGGCGTGGAAACCATTCCCCACTTGACGACACGCGACCAAAACATTATCGGACTGCAAGCCGGACTGCTAGGTGCGTGGACAGTCGGCGGTGTGCGCAACGTGCTGGCGATTACCGGAGACCCGCCGTCGGTAGGCGACTACCCGGAGACCAGCGGCGTTTATGAGGTGGACTCAGTCGGGTTGGTGAAAGTACTGGGCCGGTTGAATCAGGGAACCGATTGGGCGGGCAAAACGCTGGGCGGGGCGACGAATTTTGCCATTGGCGTTGCACTTAATCCGGTGGCCGATGATGTGGACAATGAAATCGCGCGCTTCCATGCAAAGGTCGAGGCCGGCGCTCACTTCGCCATGACCCAGCCGCTTTTTGATCCAGAGCACTGGCGCGCATTCCTTAAGAAATTGGGGGGCGGCCAGCCGCGGATACCGATTTTGATCGGCGTGTGGCCGCTCAATAGCTACAAGCAGGCGCTGCGGCTGAACAATGAAGTCCCCGGCATCGTGATTCCCGAATCCTTGTTGAGGTCCATGGAGCGAGCGGGAGCGTCCGCACGCGACTGCGGCTTCCAAGTCGCCCGGCAGATGCTTGCTTGGGCGCGCACAGAACTTGCAGGCGCTTACCTGATTCCGCCGTTCAAACGCTACGAAGAAATCCTGGAAATCCTCTGATCTTGCGGTGTAGTTCAGTCTTCCGTTCTCAGCATTCAGTGAACAAGCAGAAAATGTTGAGGGGCTTCCCTGCAATCCGCGCTTCTTCCTTCCTCTCCCTGCTTGGATCTGGATTGCAAATTGCTTTTGCCGGAACCCAGAACTCGGAGGGAAGCATGCATCGGAGCAAATTGCGCAAGTTTTTTCGGACAGGCTGTAAGGTTGTTCAGGCACTGGTTCCGGCAAGGGACCCACGGCGGATGGTTTCTTCGATGCTTGCCGCATTACTCCTTGCGTCAAATGCACAAGCACAGACGCAGGCCCCGGCCTCCGCCCAGACCCTGGTCGGAGACTGGCGAGCGCAATGCAACGGGACTTTTGTGCATGCGGTTACGGAGAGACCACCGTGCTGGTGTGGTCGTGAATGATTTTCCAGCCATCGGGAAACTTCTGCCAGACGAGAGTGAACACGCCGCCGATGTCGCCGGCGGTCTCGCGCTTCAAGTGCCATTGGCCTAAAACCAGAGCCGCACTCGGGCCAAGGAAGCGGAATTCCAAGTCTGAAAAATCAAGTTCGCCCATCGTGGTGCGGTCCGGATAGTTTTTCTTATAGCGCGCCCGCACGCCGTCCCAACCGCGCGAGACACCATTACTTCCGGAGAAGGTTAATTCCGGCGAATGCCAGTAGCCGACCAGAAAGGCCTCCACATCGCCGCGATTCCAAGCCGCTTGCTGCGCTTTCAAAACGGCGTTGATGGCCGTGCGGTCGGCATCACGAGCGTCGCCCGGCTTGCCAAGCAGCGGCCGCTGCCCGAGGAAACAGCAAAAGGCAAGCAAAGCAATTCCAAGTACAGCGAAAGCCGGGGTTCGAGTGAGAGACATGGCCAACCTCCTATCGCTCTATGGCTAGCGCCTTTTGCATTGCCTAACCCGGCCGCTCTGTAAGTGATTGACAGGTAGGAGGATAGGCTCTAGGCGGGGGAATAGCAAGGCGTTCGTAAGTAGACGGGATTCTCAATATGGCCAGCGCTCTTGTTCCTCAACGGCTACGGCTAATCGTTCCATCCCTTTGGTACTCCCGAGCTATTGGCGAGTATTTTTTCTGGCGCCACAATCCCTTCGAGGCTGAGGGATGTTCTCCGCCATGCTATTTGCGATCTCGATTGTGGCCCTGTCACAGTTTGCCGTCTACTACTGGCGGGCGGTACTGGCAGGGGTTGCCGCTCTTCCTGTATCGGAACGCGTGCTGGTAGCGGCCCATGTCGAGGATGGGCGCCTCCTGGCGCAACACTTCGAGACGCTTGCCGGCCTTTACGAGGTGACACCCGATCTACAGCCGAACAGCGGCGGGCTGGGCCTGGTGCGCGTATATTACCGGCTTGTTCAAAGTCTTGGCCTACTCCCGATGCTCGCCGCTTGGAGCGAGCGCGAGCGCCTGATTTGCGCCCGCTATGCGGCGGTGCAGGTGGGGCGCCGGCTGCAAGCGAATCTCGACCTGGTTGCCTCGTTTCGTTCTTGTTGACGGTTTCTGTTGCGCTCTTCTCCCCCATCGGCGATGAATCCCTGATCAAAAATCCCTGTGTTTTCTTTTATTCCTGCCGACGCCTTCCTGCTCGCGCGGCGGCTTCTTCGAGCATTTTGGCGATGCGGCGGTCGCGTACTTCGGGACGGCGATAGTAGAAGATGCTAAGCAAGTTGTGGCGGCGTTGCGTGGAAGACATCAGCTGCCAGCCTTCCCAGGCACGAGGATCGCGCGCGAACGCGGCTTGCAGGATGGGAGGCAGCTCCCGTTCGGCTTCCCTGGCTGCCAGCAATTGCTCAGCAATTTGCTCGGCGCGCCGCACACGAGTTTCGGAGTTTTTCGGCTGGGCAACCATGTCGCCGAACCATTTGCGGATCGAGTAATTCAGACCGTCGAACCAGCGGCGGAGGGAGCGATCCTCGGCAAGCGCCCGCTGCAATTCCAAGGGCACGGTGGCCTTGCGGACTTCAAGGTCTGGCTCAAGACGAAAATCTGCGGTGTTACCCGCGCGAACGTTCGCGCCAACCTGCATGCCTTTGTTGACCAGAACGAAGTGGTAGCCTTTGCCCGTGGGGAACAGTGAGGTGCGAAACGGGAAGCCGTTGATTTCGCCTTTGACGCGGAGACGGCCACGGACGCCCCAGACCTTCGAGACGTCAAAGGGAATTCGAATAATAACCCAACCGAGATTCGAGGGCATTCGCTCTAGAGTGGCTTTGAAGGATTTTTCGACCGTCTTGGGCTTCGTCTTCATGAGGAAACCTAACTAAGAAAATCGCGGAGAGGGAAACAAAGAGGGCACGCGGAAAAATGCCTTGCTTCCTAAAGAGAATTCCAATTCGAAACAGAAGTTACTTCGAGAAGCTGGCGACAGCCTCGGCTTCCGTTTTGTAAACATCGAAGACGGTCATCAGTTTGGTGATTTGCAGGACTTCTTGGAATTTGCTGCCGAGATGGCAGAGGCGCAGCCCGGCGCCTTGCGATTTGGCGCTGTGATGGGAGGCAACCAGGGTGCCCAGGCCAGCGCTGTCGATAAACGTAATGTTGTCCATGTTGAGGACAATCTTCTTTTTACCCGAGGAGATGAGGCTCTTCACCTTCTCGCGCAACGCGTTGCTTTCTTCCCCCAGCACAATGCGCCCATCCAGCGCCACCACGGAAACGCCGTCCACTTCGCGTTCGGTCATCTTTAATGCCACGTTATTTTCCTCCTCATCCGCAAGCGGTTCCGGCGGCAACCGTGCCGGAGCCGTAAAGCTTATCAAATCAGGGTTAACCGGGAGCGATGAATGGTAATCGAAGACCTCGCGGCGGTCAAATCTCCGCGAGCCACCACGGCCGATTTCGCGGATCCGCGGGAGAGGTTAGTAGTAGTCCGCGCAGGACATGTAATAACCGCAGACCGAGCAGATCAACTTGCACCGACGCGATTCCAACCGCTGCGAGCAAACCGGGCAATACCGGGAGGGATCTTCGTTTTGAAGAGCCGAGACCTGGCCGGCTTGCGAAGGCACTTCGGGCAAATCGCAGCCCTTTGCCGGTTGAGCGGACTCTCGGGCAACCTCCGGATTCGCGGCGGAATTCACGGCAGCACGGTTATAACACAGCGGAAGGAAATAGGGGTAGGGAATAGAAAACGGAGCCCGGATACCGAGGGCCGCAATGTAATCCGTCCTGATAAGTATTGGCTAAGGCGCCGGCGAAAGACGTCTGAGTTTCTTACTGTTCGGCGGCACGACATCCGCAAGTTGCAGTCCCAGCCTCGCCAATTTCCGCGGCGCGCTCTAACACCGATGCGTTGCTTGGGCCACGCAGGTTCTTGAAACCCTGGCGAAAAAGGGCCTGCCTTGGCGTTCGGAGATCACCGATGCCCGCCATGGGCGAGCGGGCCGAATGCGTGATGCTGAACAAAGGGCCCTACGCGGTTGCGACCGTGCGCGCTCTTGCCGAAATTCTCAAGCGTATGCAGGCACACCAGGAAAAGAAGCGGTCGATGCTGCGTCAGCTTCGTCTGGCCGCCGCTTTCCGCGCTCCCGGTTAACCATCCGACGCGCCCTGTCAGGTTCCTGCCCGCACGGAGTGGCGTGGTGCTCTCGAGCAAAGCCCTCTTATTTCTTAGCGGGTTCGGGCATGACGTAACCGGATTGCGCGGGCAAGCCGGCGCGTTCGAGCTGGACGGTGGTGTGTTCGATATGAAACTGCCTTGCAGCAACTTCTTTAATGGCGGCGAGAAGGCGTTCGCATTCGTCCATGTGCATGTCGGGAATGCGCGCGTGAAGACTGAGCGCATTGTAACCGCCGCCCAGGGACCAGATATGGACGTCGTGAACCTCTTGGACGCCTTCCACGGTTAGGATGGCTCGAGCAACTTGTTCGACGTGCAAATCATGCGGTCGGCCCTCCAAAAGCAAGTGCGAGGATTCGCGCAAGACGCCAATGCTGGACCAGAGAACAAGGGCGCCAATGGCTAATCCAAGAAGAGGATCGATCCAGTGGGCCCCGGTCCTTCCGATAACCAGCGCGCCGATGAGGATGGCGAGGTTGGAAAGAGCGTCGCCGAAATTGTGAATCAGGATGCTGCGCAGATTGAGGTCGCCGCGCCCTCGGACCAGGGCCAAAGTGATGCCGCCGTTCACGGCCAGAGCGGCGACCGAGGTCCAAATCATCCAGCTCTCGACGACTTCGACGGGCGCGCGGAAGCGTTGGATGGCTTCATATCCCAACCAAAGAGAAAGCAGCACGAGGACGAAGGCGTTGGTGAACGCGGCCAGCGTGCCGGCGCGATGATAGCCGTAGGTTTTCTCGCTGTCGGCGGGGCGTTCCGCCCATCGCATTGCCAGATAACAGACGCCTAAAGCCGGAACGTCCGAGAGATTATGGACAGAATCGTTGAGGAGCGCGACGCTGCGGCCAAGAAGGCCACCGAAAACTTCGGCGACGACCAGCCCTACCGTGAAAACCATGGCCCAGCCAAGGACGGAGGGCTGCAGCGGGGGATGAGCGTGACCGCAGTGAACGCCGGAATGACCTGCATGGCTGTGGTCCTGAGCGGGGTCCTGAGCGGAGCCGTGGTTGCGGGAAGGCCCGGGCATGCCCCCATTCTACGCGCTCAGTTAGGCGCACGCAGCCATCGAACCCCCTTAGTAGGCAGTTTGACAACTCAAAAGCCGGAATGGTAATGGTATTGACGGCCTCACCAACGGCTGCCACGATGAAGCAGGCCTCTCACCGCGCGGGCTGGTGCGAGACGAGCCATTTTGCAAGGAATCTGCGCCCAGAATATGGCGGCTCCGACCACGAAATTGAACTTTTGGGGGGTGCGCGGATCAACCCCGACGGTGGATCCCGCCACTTGGCGCTACGGCGGCAATACGCCTTGCCTGGAATTGGAGGCGCCCGACGGGACGCAATTCATATTGGATTGCGGGACCGGGCTGCGCATGCTGGGCAACCGCTGGACCGCCCCGAGCGGAGGAGAAAGTCAGGGAACACACATCCTGATCACGCACTATCACTGGGATCATATTCAGGGAGTTCCGTTTTTCGCACCGCTGTACATAGAGAAAAACGAATTTCAATTCTATAGCTTCCGTTCAGAGTTCCTTGGAGCCGACAGCCTGAAGCAGGTCTTCGAAGCGCAGATGGCCGTGCCGTACTTCCCCGTGGACATGTCTGTGATGAACGCGAAAAGGAAATTTCAGGAAGTAGATGGAGGGGAATCGTTCAAGATCGGTGAGAACAAAATCAGCACGCGCTGGCTGAACCATCCACACGGTTGCTTGGGATTTCGCATCGAGACGACGGCAGGCACCGTGGCGTACGCCACGGACAATGAGCCGGGGAACGAAAAGCTGGATGAAAGCCTGCGGGAGCTGGCTGCCGGCGCGGACATTTTCATCAATGACGCGCAATTCTCCCCCGAACAGCTGGTGTCCACGAGAAAAGGCTGGGGACATTCCTCGTGGCTTGAGGGGGTGAAGACGGCGCGGCAGGCGGGAGCCAAGACGCTTGTGCTGTTTCATCATGACCCGGATTCCGCCGACCGCACGGTGGATTCGATTCTGCGGCAGGCGCGGGATGAGTTTGATTCGGTGTTTGCGGCAAGCGAAGGGATGGTGATTACGCTGGGAGCCCCCGGAGAACCCGTGCAAGCACACATGCCGGGAACGCGCACGGCGCTGCGGCGGGAAGTGCAATTTCAGGCGGAGGTTTGCGGCTTGACCGAGGGCGGCAAAGAATTCATGGAAGAAACGGTGGTCTGCGACCTCTCGTTGCAGGGTGCCATGATTACCCTAAAACATCTGCCGCAATTGCAATCGGAACTGCAGGTTACCATGGAGGCCCCGGGAACCAACGGCGAGAAGCGCGTCCAGTTGAAGGGCTATGTGGTGCGGGTTGACGACGCGGCGGAAAAGGGGCATGTGGCGGTGGGAGTGGTGTTTACGAACTGAGCGAAAGCCTTCGGACGGTTTTGTTTTGTACGCGGGGCGCGGAAGGCTCGGCCGCTTGTAGTTTTCTGCCGGGAGAAGGGATCCACCTCCAAAAGGCGCTGCTCCAAAGACCAGCTTTGCCCAGATCTCCTGGCGCCACAAAGAACTCTGGCTTTTTAACCCGCCACAATTTAACTTCTTGGCAGCCAAAAGGAGCCGTTTCTGTGCCTTGCCAGATGATGACTTGGGCCGACTCCCGGAAGTACAATGGGTGTGGAATCGCCGTAAGTTATTCAGCCCGCACTTTCTTAGCGATTTGCCCCGGCTAGTCCCTGCACGGGGGGCTTTAACCAATTAGAGTAAGCCCTGGCGGAGTTTTCCGTGGCCACGAAAATCGCCGTTGTGCGTGATCGCAAGGCGGCCAAGACATGGTTTGCCGTATGGCTGTGTGCCGCCTGTTGTGCGATTGCTGCAAGAGCTTCAGAAAAGCCGAAGGATGAAGCGGGCGCAACTGCGGCTATTTGTCCTGTCGTTTATCCTCTGGATCAGAACCCTTCCGAAAAGGGTTATCACTACCTATTTTACGGGAACGCCTTCTTCATCAATGAGGACGGCTATCTCATAACCGCGGCTCATCTGTTGAACTCGTTTCGGGATGGCGGACTACCGCACGTGTTGGTGGCGTTGCCTTCAGGGCAGCGCCGCTTGCTGAAAGCGGAGGTAGTGGCAACGGATTGGGAACACGACGTGGCCGTTTTGCGAGTAACACCGAATCCGTTCGACGAAGGAGGCTATCGCGTGGCGTTCCTGCCTTTGGCGACGGACCAGCCAGCGCCAGGTAAAAGCGTGCTCTCGTTTTCCTTTCGTCCGTCCAGCTTAGAGGAGGCCTACACCTTCGACGAGCCGCTCGAAGACCGCTCGGAAGGGGAGGTTTTAAGCTATCAGTACACGCGATCAGAAAAGGGGCGGGAAATCGAGCTGTTGCTTTACAGCCAGAGGGTGATACCGGGGCAAAGCGGCGCACCGATTATCTCAGGCGAGACGGGAGAAGTCGTTGGCTTCGTCGAGGGGCGGTGGTTGCACCCCACGGCGATTCCCTTTGTAACCACTGCAGAGCAGGTGGACCCTTCGCCGGGAGCGGCGGTGAGCATTCATTACGCAATTTCACTGCTCCAGCAGCAGGGCATTCCCTGGCACGCCACGCTGGAGCCTGCCAAGATTGTAGAGAGCCCCAAGGAAAAGGTGAAAGGATTCTCCGGCCCGACTCCGCTCTCGCTGGTGGCCGCCCCTTTTCCGCCGCAGGCGCTGTTCGGAGGCGAGATCCTCTTCGATGCCAAAGTAGATACTCACGGAAAGCTTACCGATGTTAGGGTGGTGCAGGGGCAGTCTCCGTTTCTTGAAGAAGTGTTGGGCGCGGTGCAAACCTGGACATTTCTGCCGGCACGGCAGGACGACCGTGCGGTGGAGGCGAGAATCGGCATTGTCTTTCAGTTTGCGCAGCCGTATGTGCCAAAACTGACCGCGCGGGTACACGAATATAAAGAGACGGGAACGGACTCCAAGGATCGCGCGGCTTTGCCGATCTTCACGCTAGAGCCCGAATATCCTCCCAATAGCATTGGAGAGGGAAGCGTGGTACTGAATGCCATAGTGGACCGTGATGGCCGCGTCTCGTCGCTGCACGTTGTGCGCGACCTTCCGTCGCTCACAGCGCCAACTGTGGGGGCCGCTCAGCAGTGGAAATTTGCCCCCGCTAGGCGGGGCGGACAAGCTACCGAATCCGCGGTCATTGTGGTGGTCACGTTTCGGCGCCCGGCCGTAGCGAGCCGTGCACCGCGCTCAGGCGAGAGCTTCCGTGGCGGCTCCTGCGGCGTAAGCATGAGAGGACGTTGCCTGTTTTGGCAAAGACCTTAGTCCTGCAAGTTCCCGCACGAACGAACAGAGGAAACCGTATAGCCGTGGATCTGTGAATTCCTTCGGTTGGCGGCCCTGACTAATTCAGTTCGGAGAGCTTCTTATCGAGGTGGGCAAGGGCGGCTTCGAGCGATTTGCGGTGGTTGGGGTGAGTGGCGGAAGCGAGGTCATTCATGATTCGCGTGCGGGATAACTCTAAGTCGTTACGTTGTCGTTCGCGGTAAAGCTGCTCGGCAGACTTGGTTCCCGGAGGAGCGTTCTGCGGTGGAGCTTGGGTCGCTTCGACCTGGGATTCTACGTCCTTACTTTCCCACCCACGTGCCATACCTATAGTTTCGCACACATGGGGCTGGATTGCGCGGTGAATCGCAAAAATTTATCTGGAAAATCAGCGGCTGGCGGCGCAACGGTTGGGAGTGTGTCAGAAGCGCGACACTTTTGTGTCACCAACGAGCACAAGTGGCAGGTCAGATTAGGTTTTTAGGCCCTTAACTTCGCGCATGCGAGCGAAGGCGCGCCGAACGTGGGGAATGGTAATGGAGCCGCCGACGATGAGCGCGACATTAAGGGCATCAATGACCTCGTCGCGCTTCCATCCTTCTTCGCCGCAACGCACCAGATGGTAGGTGATGCAGTCGTCGCAGCGGAGCACCGCGGAAGCAACCAGGCCGAGCAACTCCTTGGTTTTGGTGCCGAGGGGGCCGGGCTCGTAAGCCTGATGGTCGAGCGCAAAGAACCGCTTCATGCCCAGGTGGCTGCAGCCAAGAATTTCTTCGTTCAAGTCGGCACGAAATTTCTGAAAGTCTTCCAGGCGATCGGCCATGGCTCCTCCGGAAATCGTATAGGCAGCCGTGTAGAGCGACCGCCCTGGTTATTATGAACGAATTGTTACACCCGAGGCACCCGTGTAGGGGACCTTGGATTAGCTCGTAGACTGCCGCCGGCCTCGCAAGCGGAAGCGCACTCGTGTATAGTCGATTATCGATATAGCGATGGTCGAGCGTCTATGCCCAAACAAAAATTGAACCCGCTTCCTTCGGCCGCCTTCCAAATCCTTCTGGCCCTGGCCGGAGAAGACTTGCATGGCTACGGCATCATGCGCCAGGTCGCGGAGCAAACCGGCGGATGCATGCGGCTCGGTCCCGGAACGCTGTACAGCTCCATCCAGACGCTGCTCGAAGCAAAACTGATCGAAGAGACCGACGCACGCGAGGACGCCAAACTAGGCAATGAGCGGCGACGGTATTACCGGTTAACTTCCGCAGGACGCAAGCTCGCGCGCTCCGAGGCCGAGAGACTCGCTCGTTTGTTGCGCGTCGCACGCTCCAAGAGGATCTTAAGGGGGGAGTATGTCTGAGAAGATTTACGTCTGGCTTCTCCGCTTGTATCCTTCGCGTTTTCGCGAAGCTTACGGCGAGGATGCGCTGCAACTGTTCCGCGACCGCGCCCGGGAGGAAGAAGGATTCCTCCTGCGGCTGCGGCTTTGGTTCGACCTTCTTAGCGATTTAGCCTTGTCCGTCCCGCGAGAGTATTTTCATGTTCAACCCCGGCTCGCAAGCCTTTCCGCTCATCTTCGTCCCGACGGCGTCCCTTCCTTCTGTGTTCTTGCAAAGGAATCCCTCGGCCCCGGCGCGCTCCTGTTCGGCGGCGTGCTGTCGGTCGCTGCGCTCGTGACCTTCTCAGTCTTGCTCAACCATGGCGTGAGGCACGTTCCGCTGAGCGCTTTGATACGCCCGACACAAAGATCGGCCGGCGCGCGCTCGTCGCCTTTCGATTCTTCAGCGCCGCCGACAGCCAACAACACGGGCCAAGAGACAATCGGATCAAAACCGCCAGAGCAGCCGGAAATAGCGGCCACTTCTTCCCGGCCGAATCATGGCGCGGCCACGAAGCCACGTGTGAACACGAAACTTGATGCGACCGAGCGCCGGCGCGTCATTGACGCGGCCACCGCGATCCTGGAGAAAGATTATTTCGACCACCACAATGCAAAGAAGATGGCGGCTGCGCTTCGGGCTCACGAAAAGAACGGCGATGACGACGCCGTGACCGATGGCCGAGCCTTTGCCGCGTTGCTGACTCCGCAGATGCGCGAGGTCAGCCCGGACAGGCACCTGACACTGGATTACAGCGAAGCTCCTCTCGCTCAGCACCCCATAGGACCAACGCCAGAAGACCTTGCAGGTTATCGGAAAGCCATGAAGAACCAAAACTGCACTTTTGAAGGGGTCGCCATTCTGCCGCACAGCATCGGCTATCTGAAGCTCAATTCATTCCCGGATGTTTCCCTATGCCGGGCGACGGCCGCGGCGGCGATGGATTCCCTGAACCATACAGAGGCCGTCATTTTTGATTTGCGGGACAACCGCGGCGGCGAGCCGGCCATGGTCTCGTTCCTGGCCGCCTACCTCTTTGACCATCCGGAGTATCTGTACAATCCGAGGGAGAACACGACCGAGGAGTCTTGGACGCACTCGCCTGTTCCGGGAAACAAATTGGCCGATAAGCCGGCATATGTGTTGACTTCAAGCAGGACTTTCTCCGGCGCCGAGCAATTCTGCTACGACTTGAAGATGTTAAAACGCGCCACGCTTGTGGGTGAGACGACCGGTGGCGGCGCCCATTCGGGCGTTTGGCATCGCATTGACGATCACTTCGGAATGGGCATTCCGGAAACGAAAGCCATTAATCCCTACTCAAAAACCGATTGGGCGGAAATCGGCGTCGAACCGGACGTCAAGGTCAAGGCTGCCTACGCCCTTGAGGCAGCCAAAGAGCTGGCGCTCGCCCAGTTGCGGAAGAAGTAGGCGTTTGGGAACGGTTCGATAACCCGCCAGCGAGAACCAATCAAGCCAGCCCACCGGACGTGCTCTCAAAGATGAGAAATCCGCCAAGGGGATCGCACGCTTCTTTCCGCGTGGTGGTCGGCGCCAACGGAAATGTGTACGGCACTGCCTCCTATAGCGGGGTTGCCAATGAATCGGGCACGGCGTTCCAGTTGACCCCACCGGCGGTTGCAGGCGGCTCTTGGACATGCGCCGTGATTCACACTTTTAGGGGGGCACGGATGGAGCGAGTCCGGCGTCGACACCGCTCTTCGACCTGAGTGGCAACTTGTACGCTACGACCTGGAACGGCGGCACCGGGTCGTGCTACCAGGGCTGCGGCACGGTGTTCAAGCTGGCCCCACCCTCGAAAGGCAACTCTTGGACCGAGACCGTGCTCGCCAGCCTGGCGAACAGCGGACAAAGCCCCAATGCCTCCATGGTGGTCTTCCGGAACGGTCTGCTGTACGGTACAACGCTTTACCTCGGCGCCGCGAACCTTGGCTCGGTATTCACATTGGTTCCTTGACGACTCCCCACGCCCAAGCGGCGGGGGATTCTTCGGAGCTACTATGCAGCCTAAGCCGCACATCTCACGACGATGTTTCCTGCTTCGCAGGCGCGTGCCTGGACTCGCGTCCAGGTCTTACCGCGTCTCCACAGGCTGACCGCGCGTCCCTCGGCGTCCCGACAGAACCGCTTGGTTTTTGCGGATCCCATCGAGAGCTGGCGCTTATCACAAAATTTCGTCCGGAGCCTTATATCCCCATGCCTAAGGGCGGGGGCTTTACGGCTCCATTTGGTAACCGGGACCGCGGAGGACTCTTCCAGGTCTCGCGCCTGTCATTTTGCCCTGATCTATGACGGGAACGCCGTTGACCAGCACGTAGTCCATTCCTTGGGAAAGCTGATTGGGATTGCCGAATGTGGCGAGGTCGCGGATCGTGGCGGGATCGAAGATGGTGACGTCCGCCCACATCCCCACGCGAAGCACGCCGCGGCCTTCCAGGCGCAACCGCTGCGCGGGAAGCGCGGAGAACTTGCGAATGGCATCCGCCAGAGTGAGCTTGTGCTCTTCGCGGACGTACTTGCGCAGGATGCGCGGGAAAGTGCCGTAGGCGCGAGGATGCGCGTGCTCCCTGCCGAGAATTCCTTCTGGCGAAACGCCCGAAGAATCGTTATCAATAGATACCCAAGGCTGTTGAAGCCCTAGGACCACATCGGGGTCGTACATGCCCTGAACAGCGACGCCGGTCGCAGCCTCATCTTCGATGAGAAAATCGAAGATCGTGTCGATGGGATCCTTGTTCCAAAGCTTGGCGACTTCGGCCATCGTTTTTCCCTGGAGCGGCAGAAGCTTCAGATTTTGCACCGAGCCGATGAGGATCGATTCGGGACCCGTGATCTGCTGCCATTCATTTTCCCAATCATCGGAAGCCGTGAGCATGTCCTTGCGGATGCGTTCGCGGGCGGCAGGATCGTTCAAGCGCGCGAGCAGCTTCGCGGTGCCTCCGTCATGCGCCCAGGGCGGAATGAAAGCGGAAAGTCCGTTGCCCCACGCCGTGTAAGCGTAAGTGTCTGCGGCGATGTCCACGCCTTGCGCGCGGGCCGCTTCAATCTTGGCGACGGCTTCGGGCATGCGCCCGAACGACGGTTTGCCAGCAACTTTGAAATGCCAGATTTCCACCGGGATTTGCGCCTCGCGGGCGATGCGAATCACTTCGTCGAGCGATTGGAGAATGGCGGTGCTCTCGCTGCGCATGTGCGTGGCATAGATGCCGCCGTAGTGTGACGCCTCCGAGGCGAGCGCGATCAACTCCTCGGTTTTGGCGTAGGGCGCGGGCGGATATTCAAGAGAGGTGGACACGCCCACCGCGCCGTCCAGCATTGCCTGGCGAACGAGTTGCTTCATCTGGTCGAGCTGCGCGGGTGTGGGCTGAACGTCGTCATCGCCGAGGACCATTCGCCGGACCGTAGTTGCGCCGACGTAATCGGCGACGTTGATGCCGATTCCCTGTTTTTCGAGGCGCGCGAAGTATTGGCGGAACGTCTGCCAATCGGGTTGAATGCCAAGAAGCGCGAACTGTCTTTTGCCCGCACGGCGAATCCCGTCGTTGAGCGGCGCGACGGATTCGCCCTCCCCGGTAATCTCCGTTGTGATGCCTTGATAGATTTTCGACGGCAGGCGCGGATCAACAAGAATCGTCAGCTCGGACTGGCCAAGCATGTCAATGAAGCCCGGCGCGACGATTTGGCCATGCGCTTCCATGGTGCGCGTGCGAGTTGCGTTCGCGAGATTGCCTATCGCTGCAATTTTTCCGCCGCGAATGCCGATGTCACCCGAATACCAGGGCGAGCCTGTGCCGTCAATGATTCGGCCATGCATGATCACGATGTCGAAGGGCGCGGATTGGGCCCCGATGCGCGGTGGGATTAGCAACGCAGAAAGAAACGCCAGAAAAACAAACCTTCGTCGCGTCGTTGCGGGTTGGGTCATGGGAACTCTCCAGGTTGTTCCAAGGGCTCTTGTGACGTGCCGCTAAGGCTCCGGGCGCGCAAATGATACCAAATCACGATGAGTCCGACAGAAACGGCGAAGATTAGCGTCGAGACCGCATTGATTTCCGGTGTGATGCCGCGGCGAAGGCGGCCCCAAATTTCTAGCGGAAGCGTGTTATCGCGGCCAATCAGGAAAAATGTGACGGCGATTTCATCCATCGAAAGCGTGAAGATAAGCAGTCCCGCCGCGATCAGAGAGAGCTGGAGATTGGGAAGCGTTACTCGCCAAAAGGTCTGCCAGGGAGTCGCACCCAGATCGAGCGAAGCCTCTTCCTGAGCGCGGTCCATTTTCTGCAAGCCGGCAAATAGCTCAGTCGTAGCAACGGAAATGAGTGCGGTTCCATGACCAAGGAAAACCGTGAGCAAGCTGAGATGTACTCCCGCAAATACGGCGAACATCAGCAGCGAGAGCCCCGTGATAATGCCCGGAAGAATCAAAGGCAGGAGCACGAGGCGGCGGAACAGAATTTTCCCCGGAAATGTCGCCCGGTCGAGAGCTAGGGCGGCAAGCAAACCCAACGTGAGGGCCAGCACGACGCTTGCGGCAGCGACGATCAGGCTACTCAGAACGGAATCCCAAATGGAAGAATCGGCGAAAAGCTGTGAGTACCAGTTCCAGGTGAAATGACGCGGTGGAAAACCGCCAACGCCATCGCGATTGAAGGAATAAAGGATGAGCACAACGATCGGCAAATAAATGAAAGCAAAAACGAGTGTCGCGTAAATCGCTAGAAGCGGCGCGCGGCCGGTTGCGGGTTTTGCGGTCATTTGAACACCCACCGCTTTTCGAGGAATTCACTCAAGAAAAGCAAGGAAATCGTGATGACAAGAATCCCCACGGAGATAGCCGCGCCAAGCGGCCAGTCAAAGGCAGCGCCAAACAGACTCTGTACCACATTGGCGATCATGGTACCGGAAGGGCCGCCGACCAGGAGAGGCGCGAGAAAGTCACCAAGCGAGAGAACGAACGCAAATGTCACTCCCGCGAGCAAACCGGGCATGGAAAGGGGAAAAATGACCCGCCAGAAAGTTTGCAGGGAGCCAGCGCCCAAGTCCTGCGAGGCTTCGATGAGTGGGCGCGGAATGTGTTCGAGCGCGGCGTAAATGGGCAGAAAGACAAACGGCGTGTAGATGTGCGTGAGCATCAGCACAACCGCGAAAGGACTGTACAGAAAGAAACCCACAGGTTCGCGGGTGAGATGCAGATATTGCAGGAAGCCGTTGAGCACCCCGTCGCTGCCGAGTATCGTTTTCCATGCGTAGCCGCGCACGAGATAGCTTACCCACAGAGGCACAATCACAAGTTGGTAGAGAAGCTCCTTGCGCCTGCCGGCATGAAAAGCCAGATAATACGCGAGCGGATAGCCGAGCAGGATCGAGCAAATCGTAACGGAAGCAGCGATGCGCATGGTGCGGAAAAGCACTTCGGCATACAGCGGATTCGTGAAAAGAGTTTTGTAATTGTCCAGATTCCAGCGGTGCACGATGGCGCTTTCGCGCACTGCCCACAGACTGTGAACAAACATCAGCGCGTAGGGAAGCAGAAGAAAAGCGCCAACCCAGACCAGCGGGGGGATGGCAACGAGCGATTTATAGGCGCGCGAATACATTGGTCTAAAGGCTCTTACTCGCGGACGCGAATCGCGTCAGCCATGGAGAAAACAAAGTCATGTTCGCCTGTGAGCGGGCCGCGCGCGGGAATGCGTACTCGCAGCACCTGACCTTTTCCGCATTCCACTTCCAGCAGTTCACTCGATCCTCCATAGAATTGTTGGCGGACGGCGGCTCGAAACTTCACCTCATTGGTCTCGAGCTTCCCATCGGCGCAAAGGCGAATCGCCTCCGGACGAAGGGAAAAAGTAACCGGGCCGTCGCTTCCTTCCAGAGGCCAGCGTAACGCGTCACAAGTGGCCATGCTCCCGCGGATTTCTCCGCGAAGCAGATTGGTTTGCCCGATGAATTGCGCGGTGTAAGCGGTCGCGGGATGCGCATAGATTTCGCGCGGCGAAGCGACTTGCTCAAGCGCCCCGTCGCGCAGCAACGCGATGCGGTCAGAGAGCGCCATGGCTTCTTCCTGATCGTGCGTAACAAAAAGAAACGTGATGCCGATTTCGCGTTGCAGGGATTTCAGCTCGCTCTGCATTTGTTTTCGCAGGTTTGCATCTAGGGCGGAAAGCGGCTCATCCAGCAAAAGAAGTTGAGGGCGATTCACGAGCGCTCGTGCCAGGGCGACGCGCTGCTGCTGGCCGCCGCTCAATTTGGAAGGGCGGTAGGTCGCGAAATCCTGCATCTTCACCATGCGAAGAGCTTCCTCGACACGCCCGCTGATTTCACTCGCTGGTGTATTTTTCACCCGCAAGCCGTAAGCGACGTTGTCGCGCGCGCTCAGATGAGGGAACAAAGCATAGTTCTGAAAAACAGTGTTCACTCGGCGCTTGTAGGGAGGAAGAGCATCTAACCGTTCACCCCCCATCCAGATCTCCCCGGCGGTAGGCGGTTCGAATCCCGCAATCAAGCGCAGCAAAGTCGTCTTGCCCGAACCGCTCTCGCCGAGAAGGGTGAGAAATTCTCCGGAAGCGATGTTTAAAGAAATGCTTTTAAGAACATCCACGGCGCCAAAACGCTTGGCTGCGTTGCGGATTTCGAGCAGCGCTGCGACCTCGGCCGCGCTTTGTTCCGGCGGATTGGTTGGAGAGGCGCTCACTGCGCGGCTTTCACCTCGTTCCAAATCTCGTTGTATTTGGCGCGGCGCGGGACGTCCTGCCAGAAATAAATTCGTTGCATATAGGCGTCGGGATTGTCGAGATGCAGGCTCTTGATTTCATCCGGTGTTAGAAATTGGGCCGCACTAGGATTCGCCGGCGTGTAATGTGTCCGGTCGGTCACCAGCTTTTGCGTCTTGGCTTCAATCATGTATTCGAGGAATTGATGAGCGAGCTCTTTGTGCGTGCCAGCCGCAGTAATCATCAAGTGATCGATCCACCCCGTGGTGTTCTCTTTCGGGATGGTTTCGCCAATCGGGAAATTTGCTTTGCGAAGGTCGTTGGTGTTGAGCGGCCAGCCCATCGCAAGAACAACCTCGTGATTCTCAAAAAGATTGGTGAGCTCCCCGCCGGTAGACCACATCTTGCGAATGTTGGGCTTGAGCCCAAGAAGCTTTTTCTTTACGGCGCCGAGTTGCTGGTCATTCAGGTTATAGAGCTGCGAGGGATCGGGCTTATCGTAGCCTAGAATCTGCGCCGCCATATAGACCGTGGAAAGATCGTCCCACACGGAAATCTTTCCTTGGTACTTGGGATCCCAAAAAATGGCCCACGAATCCGGCGCCTTCGCGAAAACGGTCGTGTCGTACAGCAGCGGGTTCGGTCCCCACATGAACGGCACTCCGTAAACCTGGCCGTTGGCTTTGACCAACGGCAAATCGCGAAGTTTCGAAGAAAGCTGCGGGTAGGAAGGAAGTTTCGAAAGATCGAGCGGCGCGGCCAAACCCGTTCGAGCAATCGCAGCGGCGACGTCGCTCGAGGGCGAGATGACATCATAATTCGAAGCGCTGCCGCCGCGCAGCTTCGCTACCAATTCATCGCTCGAGCCCATGTAGGAAGCAGAAATCCTGCAATGATGGCTCTGCTCAAAGTCGTGAACGGCAGACTCGTCCGAATAGCCCTCCCAAACGAGCAGACTCAGCGATTCTTCTCTTTTTCTGCACGCACCGCAAGCCAACGAAACCGCGAGAATCCCCAGAAGAATCGCGCGAGGTTTCATCGCTCCTCCCGGCTACTTGGTATCCGCTTGATAGACCACGCGGCCGCCCACGATGGTGGTGAGCACTTTCGTCGCCCCAATCTTATGCGGATTGATGTCAAAAATGTTCTGCGAAATGATAATCAAGTCGGCGAGTTTGCCCACCTCGAGCGACCCTTCGGTTTTTTCGCGGCGTCCCGCGAAGGCCGCGCCCAACGTATATCCGTCAACAGCCTGGGCAACCGTTAGCCGCTGTTCCGGCACGAAGCCGTTTGCCGGCGTGCCCTCCGCCGTTTGCCGCGTCACCGCAGTCTGAATCCCTTCCCAGGGATTCAGTGTCACCACCGGCCAATCGCTGCCAAACCCCAAATGCCCGCCCGCATCCGCGATGCTTTTCCATGCCCACGCACGCGAAGCTCGGTCGGGTCCAGCGTTACGCGCCCAAACGCCGAGCGTATCCGCATCCGGATAAGAATGAAGCGGCTGCATGCTGGCAATCACCCCAAGCTTCCCGAAGCGCGGTATGTCCGCCGCCGCGACCGTCTCAATGTGTTCAATGCGCGGACGGCGATCGTCCTTGTGGTTTCGTTGTTCCGCGTTCTCATAGCCATCCAGCGCCATTCGAACGCCGTAATCGCCGATGGCGTGCGTGAAAAGCTGCAAACCGCGTTTGTCCAGCTCTGCGACCGCAGCGTTGTAGTTGGCGGGCTCCCAAAAGGGCTTGCCCTTCAGGGAAGGATCGTCGCTATAGGGGTCGAGCATGGCCGCGGTGTGAGACTCCACGACGCCGTCTAGCATAAGCTTCGCTGCGCCCGCATCGATCCATTCGTCATGGAATTTCTTGCGCGCCCCTTCCATGGCGTCGAGGTCCTGCGGCCGCAGCGAAGGAGGATTCAAGAAATAGGCGATGTACATGCGCAAGCTAAGGTCACCGCGATGGCGCATTTCGCCGTACAGGTCGAGAATTTCGAAATCGCCGCCGGCGCTATGCACGCGCGTGAGGCCGTTTTGGTTGGCCCATTTCATTCCCGCGCGCAAAGCAAGCAGCTTCTCGGCGCGAGCAGGTTTCGGAATTACTTTCGCAACTAGCTCTTGAGCTGCCTCTTTCAAAGCGCCCGTAGCTTCTCCGGTTTGCGGATCGCGCACAATGATTCCGTTCGGCGGACTTGGCGTTTCGCGCTTGATGCCAGCGAGTGCGAGTGCTTTCGAATTGGCCCAGTAGGTATGCCCGTCGTAACCTTCGAGAAAAGCTGGTCGGTCCGGGAACAACTCGTCGAGATATTTCTTGTGAGGCAGGGCTTCGGGACCAAACATCGCATAGTTCCAGCCGCGGCCGAGGATCCAGTCGTCGCCGGGATGCTCCGCCGCGTATTCGCGCAGTTTCTTTTGGATGTCAGGAACATCTTTCGCGCCCTCCAGATTCACGCGGCCCAGGCTGAGCGAACCTTCCAGAAAATGAATGTGACAATCGGTAAAGCCAGGAAGGACGAGCTTCCCTCCGGCGTTAACAACCTTCGTGCCCATACCGCGCAATTTTTCGATGGCGGTATCGTCGCCGACGGCAACGATTTTCCCTCCGTGAAAGGCGACGGCTTGCGCCCAGGGCTGCTTGGGATTCTCCGTGTACACGCGGCCGTGGACCACCATGACGTCGGCCGGCTGCACGATGAGGCCCTGTGCGCTCGCAATCCCGGCATTCCCGAGAAAAAGCGCGAAAGACAAAAGCGGGAGCTTGCCAAAGCAGTTCTTCACAAAAGTGCGTTCCTTTTTCAAAATGTCGGCGGCGTGTTGACCCACAGGATCCAAGCTTCCTTGCGCCCGGGATTCTTCCACCGGTGCGGTGTGGAGCTTTCAAAGTAAAGGCTGTCGCCCGGCTCCAGCCGGTAATGTTCGCTCTTGTCCAGCCAGATTTCGAAATTTCCCCGAAGCACATGGAGGAATTCTTCCCCTTCATGGGAGTACGATTCGCCGCTCCCGCCGCCCGGTTTGACGCGGAAAAGATGCGGCTCCATTGCCGTGTTGCCCCAGGCCAGCAACTCCATCCTGACGTCCGGCGTGGTTTCCAGAATTTTTCTTTCCGAAGGGCGGACAAGCCTTGTATTCTCGCGGGCAGTTTCGAAGAGAGAAAGAATGTTGGTGCCATAGAATCGCGCGATGCGGCGCAGCGTTGCGACCGACGAACGCATTTGGCCGCGTTCGAGCGCGCTGAGAAAACCGACGGAAACGCCGGTGGCTTTGGCGACCTGCGCAAGAGAAAGGCCGCGTTTAGCCCGCAAACGGCGGAAGCGCTGCCCGGGAACGAGCGCGCCTTCCGCGGGCCGCGACACCGCGCCTTGGCGCTTGAGCACATGGACGATGGCCGGCGGATTGAGCCCGCGGGCGCGGCGCAGAAAAATCGCTCGTTGCAGCAGGCGCACCTCGGATTCGCCGTAGAGCCGGTAGCGGCTCTGAGTCCGTTGCGGCGTGACCAGCCCAAGCGCCTCCCACGCGCGCAACGCAGAGGAAGAAATGCCTACGCGCCGAGCCACCTCGCTGATGCGCAGAAGGCGTTTTTCTCCGGGCGCGCTGAATTCTTCCAATGAATTCTTTCTGCTTGACATCGCCGTCAACTTTCTCTAAGTTTGCCGGATTATAGTAAGGTTTCCGGGGCGCAGCAACCACGAAGAAGCAATCCACGTTGCCTCTTCGCGACAGGGGTCAAGTGATGAAGGTCAGGGCATCCTGCTTGGGCAGTGGCTCGCTGTTGTGTCGTCGCAACATTTTGTTTCTACTTGCCGTGGTTCTCGGGGTTGTTTTCCTCATTCCGTTTACGAACGCGCAAAGCACGGGCGGACGCCTTCGCGGTACGGTTATCGACCCGACCGGCGGAGCGGTGGTCGGCGCCACCGTTACGCTGGTCAACGAGGCCACTCACGCCACCCGCGAGGTGCAAACCGGCGCTAATGGCGAATATGTTTTCCTCGAGGTCCCCGTGGGCACCTACGAAGTTGACACCGCGAGCCAGGGCTTTAAAAAATACGTGCGCAAAGGAATTCCACTCAACTTGAACGAAATTATCACCGTCGACATCGCACTGGTGGTCGGCGGCTCGACCGACGTTGTCGAAGTCACCGGGGCGCCCCCCGTGATTGACACGACCTCGACCCAGCTGGGCGCCGTCGTGAACGAACGTTCTTCCACGCAACTGCCCCTGAACCAGCGCGACGTTTTTCAGTTACTGCAGCTTCAACCCGGGGTCCAGTCGCAAATCGGCAACAATCTCTTTTACGGTTCCGACAAAGCAGGCGTGGTCACCGTGAATGGCGGCCGTGGCCGCTCCAACAACTATTCCGTCAACGGAGGGGACAGCAACGATCTCTTCGCGAACCTCCCTGCGGTTCAGCCTTCACCGGATAGCGTCGAGGAATTTCGCGTTATCTCCAACACCTTCGACGCAGAATACGGCCGCAACTCCGGTTCGGTGATCAACGTTGTCACAAAATCCGGCACCAATGACCTTCACGGCCGCGCTTACGAATTTCTGCGCAATGACGTTCTCAACGCCCACGGTTTTACGTTCCAACCCACTCCCAAGCCGCCGTTCAAGCAAAACCAGTTTGGTGGCACCCTCGGTGGTCCCATTAAGAAGGACAAAACTTTTATTTTTGGTTCCTATGAAGGCCGGCGCATTATCCGCGGCGTCGCCTCGCAACAAGTGCCGGTTCCTACCGCGGGCGACTTAGCGGGAAACTTTGGAGGGGCATTTTCTGGAACTCTTAACGACCCCACGGTGGCAAACATCTTCGAGAATCGGGCTGGCTGCCGAGCAAGCCTCTCTGCCTCTCAACAGGCCGGTCTTGATGCCGCCGCCGCAGGCACTCCCCAGCCTTATGATTCCATTTTTACGAATGGCCTGGTACCCACGCAGTGCTTTGATCCCGTGGCCGTGAGCCTGGTGAAGTATTTGCCTGGTTCGGGGGGCGCCAATAGCGAGACCCAGGACGTGGTCAACTCGACAGAGCGTGGCGACCAGTTTCAGGTCCGCTTCGACCAGACATTAAACAAAGACCAGAAGCTTTCTATCTACTATTACTACGACAACGACAACACGCTCGATCCCTTTGCCGTCTTTCAGTTGGCCGGCGGGTCCCTCGGAAATTTCCCGGGCCGCATCATTACTCATGCCCAGCAAGTGAACGCCAGCCACTCTTGGACCATGGGCTCTACCGCCGTGAACGAGTTTCGCTTCACCTATTTCCGCGAAGCTCAGCCGCAGTTCTACACGCCTACCGTGACCAACGCCGTCACCGCGTCTTGCGGCAGCGTTGTTCCCGCAGCCGAGTGTTTTGGCGGCAGCTCGGACACGCCTCTGGTGGATGCAAGCGGCAATCCTCTGGGTACGCCCGCTGATCCCAACACGCCCGTCTGTCCGGGCTTTGGCTGCGGCATTCACCCGGGACTTGGTTCCAAATTGGAGGGCGTTCCCTACATCACTTTGAATGGCACGGTCGGCCTTTTCGGCAACAACTTCGAAGGCCAGTTGCCGCAGACGGGCAACACCTTTCAGTTCAACGACAACTTCAGCAAGATCATCGGCAAGCATAGCTACAAATTTGGCGGTGACGTCCGTTACCAGAAATTTGATCAGAAACTCTATTTCAACGTTAACGGCGAATACATTTTTGGACCAGGCGGCGTCAACGACACCGGGGCAACCGATCCCTACGCCAACTACCTCCTCGGTCTCCCCGTTTCTTATTCTCAAGGTTCCGCCAATACTGAATTGGTTCGCAGCACTTCGGTCTACCTGTTCGCGCAGGACAGTTGGAAGCTCAAGCCCACCGTAACCCTGAACTATGGCTTGCGCTGGGAAATGAACACGCCGCTGACAGACGTCGGGCAGAAAGTCCAGCGCTTCAATCCCGGGCAAACTTCCACGATTTTCCCCTGTGACTTAACAACCGGATATCCCGCCCCCAGCGACTCGAGCTTCGCATCGTCCAGCAACCCAACTCCCACCTGCGCCAACACGGGAACCACGCCAACTGGCCTGGTATTCCCCGGTGACCAAGGTGTTCCGGGCGGGCTCATCCATACCTATTACAAGGCCTTTGCCCCGCGCATGGGCTTGAATTGGAGCCCCGGCTGGAAGAACGGAGCGCTCTTGAAGCTTACCGGCGGTCCGAGCAAGACCACCGTCAGCGTGGGCTGGGGCCTTTTCTACAATCCGATTGAGCAACTCGTGCTCGAGCAATTCAGCGCCGAGCCCCCATTCGGGATTAGTAACGGCGTCTCCAATCCTCTCTTTAGCACCCCCTTTGTCACCCAAGAAGGCGCAACCAAGCCAAACGTCTCGAACGCCTTCCTGAACCCCCCGCGAAACCAGCCCGTCGATTGGGCCCTTTATCGTCCCATCGTTTTGTTTGGCCAATTCCCGACGCAGCTACGCACGCAGTACTCTGCCCAGTACAACCTCACGATCAAGCGCGAACTCCCGGGTGAAATCCTGCTCCAGGCTGGCTACGTGGGTTCCCAGGGCCATCGGCTCCTTGCCATTCACGATCAGAACGCCGCCAATCCCCAGACCTGTCTGGATATGGCGGCCATTTCTACTTTCTACGGCCCTTTCCTGGCGGACGGCGTTACGCCGAATCCCCGTCGCAACGACGCCCTCGCCTCGGCCTACGGCTGTGCCCCGTTCTTCGAGGACTCCGCGTTTAGTTTGCCGGCGAATTCCGTACCTGCCGGTTTCACGCTCCACTTGCCGTATGGAAACGTGCCTTCTGTGGGACCCGGGAATCCGGCTATAACTTTGGTGGGGCTGCGTCCTTATTCTTCTCCGAATTGTCAGCCGACAAACGCGAACCCGCTGACGAATGGGTGCCCCGCTGACGGCACGCCGATTTTCGGCAGCATCTTTTCCGAAGATACCGTAGCCCACTCCAATTACAATTCGCTGCAAGCCCTTTTGGAAAAGCGCTTCTCTCACGGCTTGCAATTTCAAGCTTCCTACACCTACAGCAAGTCTCTGGACAACGCATCGAGCTTCGAGGAAATCCTGAACCCCACGAATTTCAATGCCACCTACGGACCATCGCTCTTTGATTCGCGTCACCGCTTTGTCTTCAACTACGTCTGGGATTTGCCCATAAGAAAATTTGAGGGCGCCAAGGGCAAAACCTTGAACCGATGGCAGGTCTCCGGGATCTACACCTACCAGAGTGGTTTTCCCATTCTCATCAACAACTGCAATGACACCGAGCTGGAGGGAAGCACCCTCGGCTTTGAGTGCCCCGGCAAGCCCAACTTCACCGGTCCGTTCAAGACCCACAATCCTCGGACGGATGGCTTCCTGTTCGACCCCAATCTGTTCGACAACTGCAACACCTCGACCTGTCCCGGGGATCCCAGTGCAATTCCGCCTGGCACTTTCGGCAACGTGCCTCGTACACTGTGCTGCAACCCGCCGATCAACAATTGGGATGTCGGCGTATTTAAGGAAACCCCGGTGGGGGAAAAGATGAATCTGGAATTTCGGACGGAGATTTTCAACATTTTCAACCATGCGCAATTCTACGGGACCGACGGCAATTCGGGAAACCAGGGCTCGACTTTTGGCCAGCCGCAGAAAGTGCGTGATCCCCGGCTGTTCCAATTCGCTTTGAAGTTGGTCTTCTGAGGTACTTGCTCGAAGCAAATGCGGAAACCGGCCACGAGATCCGTGGCGCTGCTTGCAAGGCCGCGCCTTCGCGCGCATGAGACAATCGATCCACCGCCCCAAACTGACCGCAGGGAACAGACCTGCCATCCACGGAGCTGTCATGCACGAAGCACTACAAAGGGAACTCGCCAGTTACGAGAAGCGCACGGCGAAATCTGCCGCCGCGCACAAGCGCGCCCTTGAGCGGATTCCCCTGGGCGTTGCCAGCAATTACCGCCATTACGAGCCTTACCCGATTTTCGTGAAAGACGGGAAGGGCAGCCGGATTCACGACCTCGATGGCAACGAATACATCGACCACAACCTGTGTTTCGGTGCGCTGATGGCCGGCCACTGCCATCCCGCCGTGGTTAAAGCCGTAGAACACGAACTGCATCGCGGCACCACCTTCGGCATGCCCCACGATCAGGAATGGGAGCTTGCCGAGGAAATTTGCAAACGCTATCCCGTCGAGATGGTGCGCTTCGGCTCCAGCGGCACCGAAGTCACTATGCACGCTTGCCGCATCGCGCGCGCCGCCACGGGCCGCGACAAGATTCTGAAATTCGAGGGCGGTTACCACGGATTGCACGATACCGCGCTCGTCAGCGTCAAGCCCAAGGCCGAAGATTACGGCGATCCGCAGGCTCCCACCAGCGTGCCCGGCGGTGCTGGCATTCCCAAAGGTTCGCTCGCCAATGTCGTCGTCGCAGCCTTCAACAATCTCTCGAGCGTCGAGCGCCGCTTCCGGGAATGTCCCGGTCAAATCGCCGCCATCATTCTCGAGCCTATCATGATGAACGTGGGTCTCTGTCTCCCGCAGCCGGGCTTTCTCCAAGGCTTGCGCGACCTTTGCAACCAAAATGGCGCGCTGCTCATTTTCGATGAGGTAAAAACCGGCGCAAAACTTGCCTGGGGCGGCGCCAGCGAATTCTTCGGGGTGAAGCCGGACATGATCTGTCTGGCCAAATCCATCGGCGGCGGTCTGCCGCTCGGCGCTTTTGGCGCGAGCCGGGCCGTTATGGGTCTTATTTCCCAGCACAAGGTTTTTCACGGCGGCACTTACAACACCAACCGCGTCGCCATGGCCGCCGGCCTCGCCACGTTCCGCGAAGTCCTCACCCGCGAAGACTACGCGCACGTCGGCAATCTCAGCAAGAAGCTCACTGAAGGCTATCGCGCCATCATCAAGAAATCCGGTTTGCAAGCGTACGTCGCCAGCGCCGGCGTCAATGGCGCGCTGATGCTCTACCTGCAGGAAATTCGCAACTATCGCGACTGGACCAAGATGGATGTCGATCTGTGGCGCCACTACTGGTTCGGCATGGTCAATCGCGGCGTCCTCGCACAGCCATATGGGTGGGACGAGCAATGGACCATCTCGGTGCAGCACACCGAAGCGGACATCGACAAGCATCTGGCCGTCTTCGAGGAGGTCGCGCCCGCCCTGGCAAAAGCGCAGCGGGAACGCGGCGCCGCCTCGGTCGGCGCCGCCGGCCACTAGCCGTCGTGACAGCTTTTTTAGGGGCGCGCTTTAGCGCGTCCCCGTTGCGTCGCGAACTATAAACGGCAGCTTCCGCCCCCTGCCCGCCCCGACTTTGTCGGGGAGGCGGACGGTTGGCGTGACGGGCGGCGCAAACACGCCAAGGCGCCGGTCATTCCGCCACGGAGCGAGGAATCTCTCTTGGAAAACGCGGTCGCCACACCAGGTACCGCAAACGCAGCCGCCGGGACGCCGCGCCTGCGCCGCGTTCTCGGCCGCTGGGACCTCGTTCTGCTCTTCGTCGTCGCGGTTTTCAATCTGAATGTCATCCCATCCATCGCCGCCAACGGCGGCGTCACCATTTGGCTCTGGATCATCTCGCTGCTTCTTTTTTTCTGGCCCCAGGGCATCGCGGTCATCGAGTTAGCTCACCGTTACCCCGGCGAAGGCGGCGTCTACCTCTGGGCTAAAGAAGTCTTCGGCGACTTTCACGGTTTTCTCTCCGGCTGGTGCTACTGGACTAACAACATGATGTACGTCCCCACGATCATGTTGTACTTCGTCGGCGTTTCGGTCTTTATTCTTGGTCCAGCGCACTCCGGGCTCGCAGACAGCAAGTCTTTTGCCCTCACCGCGTCCCTCGCCCTTCTCACCATTCTCGTGGCCCTCAACATCGTCGGCCTCGGTGTCGGCAAGTGGATCAATAACCTGGGCGGCTTCGGTACATTCATCGCGGGCGGCCTTTTAATCACGCTTGGCTTCGTTGTTTGGCTCCGCTTCGGAACTTCCATCACCGCCGCCGATTTCCGCATTCCCGCGAATCCGCGCTTCGTTCTCAACTCCTTCGGCGTGATCTGTTTCGGCCTCGTCGGCCTCGAACTTGCTTCCGTCATGGGCGACGAAATTGAGAACCCGCGCAAAACTCTTCCCGGCGCGGTTGCTTGGGGCGGCATTCTTTCCGGTGCGCTCTACCTCGGCACGACTCTGACCTTGCTCGTGGCGGTCAGCAAAGACCAAATCAGCGTCCTCCAGGGAATCGTGCAGGCGGTGAGCCACATGTCCACGCGTGTGGGCATCGGCTGGATCATCCCGCCCTTCGCCCTCATGCTCAGTCTGTCCATCGCCGGAATCGGCTCCGCCTGGCTCGGCGGCTCCGCGCGCATCCCCTTCGTCGCAGGCCTCGATTCCTACCTGCCCGATTGGCTCGGCCAAATTCATCCGAAATACTCGACGCCCTACGCCGCGCTGATCGTACACGCCATCGTTTCACTGATGCTAGTGGTCGTCAATTTCTCTTTCACCGGTACCGGCGTGCAGGAAACATTCCAAAAGTTGCTATCCCTAGCCGTCGTGCTCCAGTTGATTCCTTTCCTCTACCTGTTTGGCGCATTGCTGCGCATCGCTTCGCATTCCTCATTCGCGCGCGGCCGCTACCGTAGAACCACTCTCATCGCCGCAGGTCTAAGCGGCCTCCTCACGACTTCTCTAGGAATCGCTCTGGCGTTTTTTCCCGCGCAGCAAATCACTTCGCTGCTTTCTTACGAACTATGGATGTTCGGCGGCAGTTTGGCTTTCATCGCGCTGGCCGCATTTTTCTTTTTTATTTACGGCAGGCGCAAGGCCGCGCGTAAACTGGCCCCAGCAGCCCCTGCGCTCTGAAAGAATTTGGAGGAGTCATGTCCAGCATCGCCAAGACCAGCGTTCGCACTTATCCTAACTACGTGAACGGCCAGTGGGTCAGCAGCGTTTCGCTCGAAGCCTTTCCCGTCTACGATCCTTCGACCGAAGAAGTCATCGCCCAGGTCGCTTCCTCGCACGCCGCGGACGTCGACAAAGCCGTCAAAGCCGCTCGCGCCGCTTTTGATTCCGGCCCCTGGGCCACAACCACTGCCCAGGATCGCGGGCGCATCCTTTTCAAGCTTGCTGAAAAGGTCCGCCAAAACGCCGCGCAGCTCGCCGAACTCGAGTGCCGCAACACCGGCAAGCCCATCGTCGAAGCGGAATTCGACATCGCCGACGTCGCCACCTGCTTCGAGTATTACGGCGGCCTCGCCAACAAAGTCACCGGCAAGGTGAATCCCGTTCCCGCTAACGCGCTGAGTTTCACGATGCGCGAACCCGTGGGCGTCGCGGGACAAATCATTCCCTGGAACTATCCGCTGCTCATGGCCGCCTGGAAGCTGGCTCCCGCTATCGCTGCAGGCTGCACCTGCGTGCTCAAGCCTGCCGAGCAAACTCCCCTCACGGCGCTGGAATTCGCCAATTGGTTCGAAGAAACCGGCTTGCCTCCCGGCGTGGTCAACATCGTCAACGGTTTCGGCGAAACCGCCGGTGCCGCCATCGTCGCGCATCCCAACGTGGATAAAATCGCCTTCACCGGCAGCGCGGCAGTTGGAAAAATCATCGTGAAAAGCGCCGCCGAGACACTCAAACGCGTTACTCTCGAACTCGGCGGCAAATCGCCCAACATTTTCTTCCCCGACGCCGATTGGGAAGCCGCCGTGGACGGCGCGCTCTTCGGCGTCTTCATCAATCAAGGCGAAGTCTGCTCCGCCGGCAGCCGCATTCTCGTCGAGAAAA
>Ga0209471_1000026_pt1 | contig 136573 bp, 125 predicted proteins | sample GraSoiAngelo_128_FD_185885 | JGI IMG/M metagenome (GOLD analysis project Ga0209471, IMG submission 185885) | Grasslands soil microbial communities from the Angelo Coastal Reserve, California, USA - 14_0927_12_20cm (SPAdes) (version 2) | ecosystem: Environmental > Terrestrial > Soil >...
GCCATCGATCTCGCCCTCGACCACGCGGCTCGCGATCTGGACATCGCCGCCAACCGGCCCGGATTCGACGTATTCGACCTCGAGGCCGACCTTTTCCTTGAGCAGCTTGCCGGTCGAACTCGTCGCGATCAGCTGAAATTCCGCCAGCCGGTCTCGATTGAAGGTGGCGAAGGCCACCAGGTCGGCCTTCTTGCCGTCGTGGGCGATGATCGCGAGACGAGGGATACGTGACATGGGGCTGCAGTCTACAGTTCCCGGGTTAAACGCAGGTTAAACCTGGGAACGGGCTAAGTCACTGCCCGCGTGCCACACTTGTTTCGTGGCCGAACAGCCGCCGGCGCTCTTATTCGATCTGGACGGGACCCTGGTCGACAGCGTCTATCAGCATGTGCTCGCCTGGCACGAGGTCCTCGGCGAGGCCGGGATGGAACTCTCGGTTTGGCGGATCCACCGCCGCATCGGAATGAGCGGCGGCCTCTTCGTCAACGCCTTGCTGCGAGAAACGGGCAAGCGGGTCACGCCGGAGGAGGCCAAGCGGCTTCTGGCGAAACACGCCGAGGCCTTCGTCCGGCGATTGGGTGAGGTTCGCCCCCTGCCCGGCGCCCACGACCTGCTGAGCCGGCTGACGAGGCAGGGTGTACCCTGGGCAATTGCCACCAGCGGCAGCGTGAAGACGGCGGGCCCCTCGATCAAGTTGCTCGGCATCGAGCCCAAGGTCATCATCACTCGGGACGACGTGGCTCACGCCAAGCCCGACCCCGACCTGTTCCTGGCGGCGGCCGCACGCCTGGGCGTCGACATCACCAACTCGATCGTCTTCGGCGACAGCGTGTGGGACCTGCTGGCGGCGCGGCGGGCACGTGCGCTGGGTGTTGGGTTGCTCTCGGGTGGCTACGGCCGCGAAGAGCTGCAGCAGGCCGGCGCCTATCGGGTCTACGAGGACCCGCGTGACCTGCTGCTGCACCTCGACGAAGTCGGCGTGCGAGAACCAGCGGGCTGAGCAGCGAGCCGTTGGCGTCGACGGGGGGCGTCCCGCGAATCTTGTACCTCGGCCCCTTCGCGACCATGGCGGATCGTTTCGCCGTGGCGCCGCTGCTGATCCCGATCGCGGTCAGCTTTCACATCTCGGTGGCGGCGGTCACCGCGGTCGCCAGCCTCTACTACCTCGCCTATGGGCTCCTCCCGCCGGCATACGGCCTGCTAGCGGATCGCTTTGGTCGGGTGCGCGTCATCCGGGCAGCGCTGCTGGGAACCGCGGCCGCCGATGTGCTCTCCGCGCTATCGCCGAATCTCACTGCCTTGTTGGTGGCTCGCTTCATCACCGGCGGCATCGCCTGCGGCGTCATGCCCACGACGCTCGTTTATCTCGGGGATCGGTTCCCCTTCACCGTTCGGCAGGAAGCGATCACCAATGTGCTGGTCTTTGTGGCGCTCGGCACCGCGGCCGGCACGCTCGGGGCGGGCCTGACGGCCCATGTCCTTACCTGGCGTGTTTTCTTCCTGATTCCGGGAGCCATCGCGCTCGGGGTTGCGATCGCTCTTCGGCGAGTCCCGGAATCGCTCGTCACGCGATCGAACCAGAATCCGCTCCGGCAGGTGGCGGGCGTGCTGCGGCACGGTTGGGCACTGTTTCTCCTGGCGGTGGCCGTCCTCGTCGGCGCGGTGATGTTCGGCTTTGTCACGTACCTGGCGCCGGCGCTCGAGGCGAGCGGACAGAGCCCGGCGATCGCCGGGGTGGTGGTCGCCAGTTACGGCTTATCCGTTTTGATCTGCACCCGCGTCTTCCGTTTCGTGGCGCGTCGCACGCCCGCCGCGCTGATCCTCGCGGGAGGTGCCGCCATGTTGTTGATCGGATACCTGGTGGCCGCAGCGGCCCAGAGTGTGCCCGCAATCCTTACCGCCAGCGTCCTGGCGGGGGGCGCCTACGCCTTCATGCAGTCGACCTTCCAGACCTGGGCGACCGACATCGTGCCCGAGGCTCGAGCCACTGCTACCTCTTTGTTCGCAACCGCGATTTTCGCCGGCGCCGCGCTGGCGACCTCAGGTGTCGCCGGGCTCGCCGGCACTCATCGATACTCGAATCTCTTCCTGATCGCCGCCCTCGTCACGCTTCCGGTGCTGGTCATCGGAAGCCTGGCGCGCTGGCGCTATTCGGGATCCGACGCGATCGACGATGCAGCGCGTGGCAGCCAGATCGGCTGATGGCCCTGGGCCTCGATCGCCCATTTCAGCGTCTCGACCACATGGCTGAGATGCTGGCGCATCGCCGCCTCGCTGGCATCGGGATTCCGGCTGGCGAGCGCGTCGACGATGGCTTCGTGCTCTCGTAGCGAGCTTGCCGTGCGCCCAGGCCGGAGGATCGTCCGGTACTGAAACCGGATGCTCTGGGATTTCAGATTAGCCAGAAGGCGGCCCGCTGTTCCGTGAGCCGCGATCGCCCAGATCCGCTGGTGGAACTCGGCGTTCAGCCCCGAGTACCCCATCGGATCACCCTGCGCCAAACGCTCCCGCATCCGGACGATCGAACGGCGAAGGTCACGAAGGTCGGTGGCGGTCACGCGCTGGGCCGCGTGACGCACAATCATCTGTTCGAGGATCACCCGCACCTCCTCGATCTCCAGCGCCTCGCGGTCGGATACGAGGCGGACCCGGGCGCCACGGTTTGGCTCGCGGGTGACCAATCCTTCCTGGTCCAACCGGACGAGGGCGGCTCGGATTGCGGTCCGGCCGGCGTCCAGTCGAAGCGCGAGGTCCGCTTCAACCAGCCGTTCGTTCGGGTGAAACTCGCCGCTGACGATCTCGTTGCGCAGTCGCCGGTAGGCGTCGGCGCTGCGGTCGGGCGCAGGTGGAGGCTCGCGGCGCGGGACGGCCGGCGATGAGCGCTTGGGCGGGCGGGCGATGACGGGAGTTTTCAATGCGGCCCCTCTTGTGCGATTATGCCTAATATTGTCGACAATCCGGTGTGCAATCCCAATTCTGGGAGGGGACGGTCATGAGAGAAGGGCGGTTGCGTCGGTTCCTCGCATTGCCTGCATCGGCCTTGGTTCTGGCGCTCACGGCATGCGGCACCAGCGGTAGCTCCACGGGCGGTGGGCTTGGTTCGGGGGATCTTCTCGTGGGCGTGCTCGCCCCGTTTAGCGGCGCGGACGCCAACCTCGGCCCCGCCTACTACGCGGCCTGCCTGGCGGCCGCACCCGCGATCAACAACAACGGGGGCGTCGGCGGCCGCCATGTGACCTGTCAGAAGTTCGATACGCGCGGCGAGCCGGCGGACGCGGCGCCCGCGGCCAACCAGATGATTGCCAGCAACTCCAACCTGATGGCCGTCGTCGGCTGTACCTCGGACGAAGCCTCGGCCGTCGCCCCGATCGTCGACAAGGCCCACATCCCGATGTTTTGCATGACCGGGCAGTCCGAGTTCAACAAGACCAAACTGCCCTACTTCCACCGATTGGTGCCGGCGGATATCTACGACGCCTACGGCATGGTCGGCTGGGTGCAGTACGGTCCCAACCACCCCGCGTGGAACAAGGTCGCGCTCGTTTTCGGTGACGACATCGGCTCGCAGAGCTTCGTGCAGCCCGCGACCAATGCGCTGCAGCACTTCGGCAAAACGGTCAAGAACTTCCCCATCCATCTGGGCGCGTCCTCCTTCCGGACCGAGGTGCAGAGCATGCTGGCGTACAAGCCGGACGTGATCTTCACCGAGGCGCTCGGCTCGGCCGGCACCTACCTCGGGGAGGTCAAAGCACTGAATGGCGGCCAGACCATTCCCTTTATCGGAACCTCGGCCACGATTGACCCCGCCTGGTTCAAAGACGTCACGGGGACCATCACCGTCAGCGACGTCGTGCAGTATTACCGGGGCGTCGACCTCGGCTACACCTTCTCTGGTAAGGCGTACGACGAGTTCAAGGCCAACCTCCAGGCGGCGACGTCGACGTTTGCCGACGCTCCGAAGTACGGCCAGCGGGGTTCGACGCTGCACCTGTACGACGGCATCATCATGACCGGCCTCGCCATGGTCGCCACCAACAGCAAGGATCCGACCGTCTACAACCCGAAGATCAAAGAGATCGCCAACGGCACCTCCGGCGCAACGGTCGTGCACACGTACAAAGAAGGACTCGATGCGCTCAACGCGGGCAAGTCGATCCGGTACGTCGGGGCCGCGGGCGAGAACAATTTCGATCAGTACAACAACTCGCAGTCGGGTTACAGCCTGGTCAAGTACGACGCCCAGGGCGGCGAGGTCCCGGTCATAGCGTTGACGCCCGAACAAACCAAGAAACTGAGTGACGCGGGCGGGATCTAAAGGAACCCATTCTCGTCGAGGAGGCCGGACGCCGTGAGCTTACTGATCGCGGCGTTCGGCTTCGGCCTCGTCAGCATGGCGGTGATCGCGCTGGCCGCGGTTGGCTTCACGATGCAGTTCGGGATCACCAACATGATCAACCTCGCCTACGGCCAGGTGATGATCGCGTCGGCCTTTGTCGCCTACTACCTGAACCAGGCGCGCGTTAGCGTCTGGATCGCCATGCTTGGCGGCGCCGCCTTCGGGGCGGTGTTCTCCTTCGTGATCAACCGGTTCGTCTACGCGCCGTTTCAACGCAAGGGTACGGCGCTGCTGGGCATGGTGATCGTGTCGCTGGCCGTGTCGTTGATGATCTCCAATGCCATGCTGCCGATCGTTGGCTACTTCAGCGTCGCCTACCGCGAGCGGTTCAGCAACCTGCTGCGCTTCGGCGACATCGCGTTGTCCGTCAATCAGATCGTCATCATCGGGCTCGCCGTGGCGGTGATGCTGGCCGTTCACGCCCTGCTGCGCTATACCCGGCTGGGTAAGGCGATGCGTGCCACCGCCGCGAACCCCATGCTGGCTCGCAACTGCGGCATCCCAACGAATCGCGTGATCGACGCCGTGTGGCTGATCACCGGATCACTGTGCGGGCTGGCCGGCGTGGTTGCTGCGCTCGATTCGGACTCGTTCACCATTGCCAGCGGCGCCACCTTTCTCATCACGGCGCTGGCCGCCGCGGTGCTCGGCGGTGCCGGCCAGCCCTACGGGGCGATGATCGGCGCGGTGATCATCGGCCTGGTCACCGAGCTCAGCGCCGCGGTGTGGGCGCCCGACTACAAGCAGGTGGTGGCCTTTGCCATCCTGGTGCTGGTCATGGTCCTGCGGCCGCAGGGCCTGCTCGCGAAACGAGGGGCGCTGGCAGCGGCCGGATGAACACCTATTACGCGGCAAATCTGCTGATTTTCGCCGGTGTTGACATCATCGCCTGCCTGGCGCTGAACCTGCAGTTCGGCGTCTCTGGCGTCGTCAATTTCAGCTTCATCGTCTTCCAGGCCGCCGGCGCCTACGCAGCGGCGCTGCTCTCGATGCCGCCGGACACGGCGCCGGACTACAGCTTCCAGATTTACGTCGGTGGTTACCAGCTTCCGTTCCCCCTACCCTGGATCGGTGGCGCCATCGTCGGCGGGCTACTGGCCCTCCCGCTCGGCCTGGTGGTCCTGCGCCGGCTGCGTGCCGACTACCAGGCCATCGCCCTGCTGGTGACGTCGATCATCGCTAACACGGTGATCAACAACGCGCGACCGCTGCTGAACGGCGCGGCCGGCCTCGCGCTGGTCCCGCAGCCGCTGGACGGCCTGGTCAACACCAGCACCAACAGCTACCAGTACCTCTACGTCGGCCTGACGGCGGTCAGCGTGGCCGTCGTCTGGTTCGTCGCGGCGCGAATCGTCAACTCGCCCTACGGTCGCACGCTTCGCGCGATGCGGGAGAACGAGCTCGCGGCCAGCGCACTGGGCAAGAATCCGACCGCCCTGAAGATGACCATCTTCGTCGTCGGCGGCGCCATCGCCGGCCTCTCGGGGGCGATCCTGGTCGGCTTCCTCCAGGTCTGGGCGCCCTCGACGTGGCTGTACCCCGAGACCATCATCCTGTTCGCTGCGGTCATCGTCGGAGGCCGAGGCAACAACGTCGGCGCAATCCTTGGCGCGCTCCTGGTGCCGGTCGGCTTCGAAGAGGTCACGCGGCTGTTGGGTCGGATGAATATCGGCCCGCCCAACCTGATCCCCGCGCTGGAATGGGTTTGCATCGGCCTCCTCATCCTCGGCTTCTTGTGGTTCCGCCCCAAGGGGGTGGTGCCCGAGCAGCGTCGTGTCTTTCCTGGCGCGCCCGCCGTCGAGGAAGAAACGCGATGGGTGGTGGGAAAACGTGCCCATTAGCGAGCCGATGCTCGGCGCCCGGGACATCCATCGCCACTTCGAGGGCATGCACGCCGTCGACGGGGTCTCGATCGAGATCATGCCCGGACGCATCACCGGGCTCATCGGCCCGAACGGCGCGGGGAAATCAACGCTCATGGCGGTCCTCGCCGGCACGTTGCCCGCGTTGTCCGGGACGATCGTCTTTCAGGGTGAGGACATCAGCCGGCTACCCGCCTATCAGCGGGCCCGGCGAGGGCTGGTGCGGACGTTTCAATTGCCGTCAGAGTTCGGCCAGCTGACCGTTCTCGAGAACCTGCTGGTGGCGGCGCCGGATAACCGCGGCGAATCCTTGCTGGGCGCGCTGCTGGGCAAGCGCTACTGGATGCCCGACGAGACCCGGCTGGTGGCCCAGGCGCGCGGCCTGCTCAAGCGCTTCGGCCTTCTGCCCAAGGAATCCGATTACGCCGGGATGTTGAGCGGTGGGCAGAAGCGCCTGCTCGAGATCATGCGGGCGTTGATGCTGCGCCCGCGCCTGCTGCTCCTCGACGAGCCGATGTCGGGCGTACACCCCTCGATCGTGAACGAGATCGCCGGGTACCTGGAGCAGCTGCGCGACGATGGGCTGACCATCCTCATGGTGGAGCACGAACTGCACATCGTTGATCGCCTTTGCGACCCCGTGATCGTGATGGCGCAGGGCAAAGTCATCGGACAGGGCTCGATGGCTGTGCTTCGCCGGCAGCCGGAAGTCGTGGACGCATACCTTGTCGGCTAGCGCGAAGCTGGTTAGCGACCGGCCGGTAGCGGTGTTACGAGCGGATCACGTCACCTCCGGCTATGGCGGGGTGCCCGTGGTGCACGGGGTATCCATCGGCGTCGGCATAGGCGAGGTCGTGGCGATCCTCGGGCCGAACGGCGCGGGCAAGAGCACCCTGCTAAAGAGTCTGGTTGGCATCCTCCGCGTCACGGAAGGGCAGGTCTTGTTGGGGTCAGTCGAGGTGACCAACCATGCTCCTGAAGAACTCGCCCGCCGGGGCGTGGGCTACGTCCCCCAGGTCAACGACATCTTCGAGCCGCTCAGCGTTATGGAGAACCTCGAGATGGGTGGCTATCTCTTGAAACGCGAGGAGATCAAGAGCCGAATGGAGGAAGTCATGGCGGTCTTTCCGCAACTCGCCCCGATGATGAAACGACGCGCGGACAAGCTGAGCGGGGGGGAGCGGAAGATGCTGGCGATCGCTAGGGTTCTAATGCTGGATCCCAACGTGCTCATCCTTGATGAGCCGACCGCCAACCTTTCGCCGAAGCTGGCCGACACCCTCTTACGCGATCACGTCCGTCGATTGGCCAATCTCGGAAAAGCCGTTTTATTGGTTGAGCAGCGGGCACGCGCAGCGATGGAGGTGGCCACCTGGACGATGGTCCTGGTCTCTGGATCCACCCGACTGGAAGGTCGCCCGGGCGAACTCCTCGGTCGCCAGGATTTCGAGGGATTGTTTTTGGGAGCCGCCACCCGGTCCGCCCCGGTGAGCGACTCTGAGGAGGTAACGAATACATGAAGGTCCTGATGTTCAAGGTGGGCTCCGAGCGACACCTGGGTGTCATCCGCGATGGCTCATCCGATGAGGTTGTCGACGTCAGCCAGCTGGCCAAAGGCAACGGCTCGTCTGGCGCACCATCGGACGTGATCGCCTTGATCGAGAGTGGCGAGGAGGGTATGCGACGGCTGCGCGAGCTGGTGTCGTCCGTCAAAGGCTCGGGCAATACGGCGGTGGTGCGCAAGTTGAAAGAGCTCAGCATTCTCGCGCCGCTCGACCCGCCGGTCGGCAATGTGCTCGCCATCGGCCGCAATTACGAGAAGCATGCTGCCGAGAGCGCCCGGGCCTGGGGTGAAAACGTCAAGCCACCGACCGTGTTCACGAAGGCCCAGACTTCGATCACCGGCCCGTTCGACGACATTCCGATCGACCCGGCCATCAGCGACAAGATCGATTGGGAGGTGGAGTTGGGGGTCGTCGTGGGCCGTCGCGGCGTCAACATCAAGCCGGCCGATGCCATGAGCCATATTTTTGGCTACACGGTCGTCAACGACATCAGCGCTCGGGATATCCAAAACGGTTGGGGCGGACAGTTCTTCAAAGGCAAGAGTCTGGATGCCTCATCGCCGGTCGGGCCGTGGGTGGTCACGGCTGACGAAATCCCGGATGTCCAAAACCTTCGAGTCTCTTTGCGTGTCAATGGCGAGGTCAAGCAGGACGGCAATACGCGGGACATGATCAACTCGGTGCAGCAGCTGATCGTGTGGCTCTCGGTTGGCATGACCTTGCTGCCGGGCGCCCTGATCGCGACCGGGACGCCGGATGGCGTCGGCTTCGCCCGCACGCCCCCCGAGTTTCTGAAACCCGGTGATCTGCTGGAGACGGAGGTGGAGCGCATCGGCGTGTTGCGCAACCGGATGGTGGCGGCCACCGTCGCTGTAGCGAGGTAGGTCGAGCCCATTTAGCTGGGACGGGGGTGGCTGCGGTAGGCTCTTTCGGCGGTGCTGAATTTTTTTGCGCGCAACCTCGATACCCTGCTGGCGACGTATGGCTACCTAGCGGTCTTCTTCTTCGTCGGGATCGAGAGCATCGGCATCCCGGTCCCGGGAGAGACGATGCTGGTCACCGCCGCGATCTACGCGGGGACAACCGGACGTCTCTCGATTTTCTGGGTCATCGTCGCCTCATCGGTGGGCGCCATCGTTGGGGACAATATCGGCTACGTGATCGGTCGCACAGGCGGCTACCGGCTGCTGAAACGATACGGCCGTTACATCCGACTCGAGGAGAATCGGCTGCGCCTCGGGCAGTACCTGTTTCACAAGCACGGGCCGAAGGTGGTGTTCTTCGGGCGATTCATCTCCGTGCTGCGCATTTTCGCGGCTTTCTTGGCCGGCGTGAACCGCATGCATTGGCGCCAATTCCTGATTTTCAACGCGGCCGGCGGCATCATCTGGTCGACGCTCTACGGCACGGCGGCCTACCTTTTGGGCCAGCAACTCCTGCGCCTATCCGGTCGCGTGGACTTCGTGCTGGCCATCATCGGCGTCGCTGTAATCGTTGCGGTCATCATCTTTTTGCGGCGCAACGAGGCGCGACTACAGCGCGAAGCCGACGCCGCGATGCCCGGACCGTTCGAAGCGCCGAGCTAACGGGACTGGCGGGCTTCGGTATCGAAGACCTTGGCCAGCAGCACCAGCAACTGCTGCTGCTCGGCCGGTGTCAGGCGGTCGAGGAACATGGGTGGCTGAGCCAGGCGGGCTTCGAGCGTCGTCCGCAGCCGATCCCCCTCCGGCGTCAGGGCCAGCAAGCGGAATCGTCGATCGGATGGATCGGCGCGACGCTCGACCAGGCCGCGCGCCTGGAGCGAGTCGGCCAGCGCATTGATATTGGACGGGTCATAGTGGAGGCGCCGGGCGAGCTCCCGCTGCGACTGCGGCTGTCCCAACTCCCGGACCAGCTTGCCCTGGGACATGGAGAGGCTGCATTCGGCCACCCGGGCGGTGAAATCGTCGCGCAGGCTGGCAAAGGCGTCATCTCGTAGCAGCTTCCAGAGTGCCCTAGCGGACTTGCCTTCGACTTTAGTGGCCACGAATGGAATATACCCGGGATATCATTGGTTTATTCATGTGAATCGTTCAATGATCTCGACAAGCATTGGAGGCGAAGACATGGCGTTTGTTCCCTACTGGATCGATCCAGCAACAGCCAGGCAGACCATCGAAGCCGGCCAGGCGATCGTCCTGGACGTGACCTCCCCGTTCATCGAGAATGCGGTCCGAGGGAAGATCCCCGGAGCGCTGCGGGTATCTCCGCGGGCGATCCTCGACCGCAACCGGCACGCCGCCGACCTCGTCAACGACCTGCCCGACCTTTCTCATGACAAGACCATCATTGCGTATTGCACGTGCGCCGACGAAGAGGCCAGCGCCCGGCTGACCCGCGTGCTGCGAAGCCGGGGGTATGACGCCTGGCTGCTCGAAGGCGGTCTGCCCGCCTGGCGCGCCGCCGGCTACCCGATGGAGTTGAATCAGGCCGTCGCTGCATAACCGACACGCCATAATCGTAGGTATGGCGAGGGCCGTTTGGTCCGGCACGATTAGTTTCGGGCTGGTGACCGTTCCGGTTCGCTTGTATCCGGCGACCCGCCGCCGGGACATCCGCTTCCACGAGATCGACCGATCGAGTGGACAGCGCATTCGCCATCAGAAGGTGGTCGAGGTCGCGGCCCCGATCCTGCCCGCCCCCAGAGGGGGAGGGAATTACCGGACGCCTTCCCCGGTCCAGGGGCATGAGGAGATGGCGGAGCGGGGGAGAGAGGTGAGGGCCGTTGAATCATTTCCGGCGATGCCACAGCCGGTCGCGGCGGGCGATGTGGTCAAGGGGTTCGAGGTGGCCAAGGATCGCTATGTGACCGTCGCCCGCGAGGAACTGGAGCAGCTCGCGCCCGAGCGCAGTCGGACGATCGACGTTGAGCAATTCGTCGATGCCTCGGCGATCGATCCGATCTACTACGAAACCAGCTACTACGCGGTGCCCGACCGGGACTACGAGCGCGCCTACGGGCTGCTGGTCGACGCCATGCGCGAAACCAAGCGGGTTGCCATCTGCTGGTTCGTGCTCCGGCGCAAGCGCTACCTCGCCGCGCTCCGGCCGCACGGCCGCCTCATGGTCCTGGCCCTGATGTTCCACGCCGACGAAATCCTGCCGGCCGCGTCGCTTGAACCCTCAGTACCTACCGACCTTCGCAAGAAAGAGCGAGAGATGGCGGCACTGTTGATCAACACACTATCCGGGCCATTCGAGCCCGAGCGCTATCCGGACGACTACCGCCAGCGGCTGAAGACGCTGATCGAGGGCCGGGCGGCTTCGGCACGGCCAGCCACGGCCGCGGTCACGAGCGGCAGCGGAGTCGACGACCTCATGGCGGCGCTGCGGGCCAGTGTCGAGCAAGCGCGGCTGGCGTCCAAAAGCCGCGGCAAGCCGGCCGTACGGCGCAAGCGAAAGAGCGCCTGACCCTTCGGTAGGACTTACGGGTTACCCGTAACGCCGAGTGCCCGGTTCCGTTAATCAGGCGTGGCCCGGGGGCATGCGTCGCTGTCTGCCGTATTCAGCTGGTCGAGCCTGGCCGGAATCGCCGCGGCGCTTGGCGGGCTCGGTTGGGATGCGTTGCTCCACGCCCGCGACCCGTTGCTCGCGACCCACGAAGGGGTGTTGACGCTCTCTAATCCCGCCCACGGCGTGCTTGCGGCTGGCCTGCTCGTGGCGCTCATCGGGCAGATCGGGCTCACCGGCCTTCGCCTCTCCGGCGCGGCACGTCGCGCATTCATCGCCGGGGTATCGCTGTTCGGCGTCGGCCTTACGGCAGTCGTCGGCTTGTCCGTGCAGATCACCGCGATCCGGACGGGGGCCGCCCAGCAGTTCGTAGCCAGCACACGCGCCGGCATCCTCAAATATCAGAATCCGAGCATTGCTATTCGAGACGGCTATCAGCCGGTGACGCCGTTGAACTGGCCGATCGTCGAGTGGGTCAATCCGACCTACACCAGGGCAGGCCGCACCGTCGACGTCACGCGTCCGGAGCGACTGATGTATGTCTCGGCGCCCAGCGGTCCAATGCTCGCCGGTGCGATGTTCGTGATGCCGACGTCGACCGGGCCGGTCCCCAACATCGCCGGTGGGCTCGCTCATTGGCACCGGCACCAGGATCTGTGCTCGCTCCCCAACGGTACGATCGTCGGGACCAATGGCTACGGCCAGTCATGCCCCAGCGGTTCAACCGTCCGACCAACACCTCCGATGCTCCACGTCTGGATTGTTGCGAACCCGGAGGGCGCCTTTGCCGAGGATCTGTCGCCGGCCAGCATCGCCTCGGTGATTACCAGTGGGTAGCGTCTCTCGGCGTCTGCTCGTCATGTTCGGCGTCCTCGCGGTGACGGCAGCCTGTGGCGCCAGGCCGACGTCGCACCAACCACCGAACCGTGTAACGCCTGCCTTGGGTGACACTCCGGTCGCCGTCACCGCCTCCGCGAGTGCTGCCCCCACCGACTCCCTATCCGGTGCCGCGACGCCGACGGCAACCGCCGGCTTGCCGCTCACCCCTGTCGGCTTTACCTGCCGGCTTCCGATCGTCACCACCAGAAACCAGACAGCCGAGGCTGGCTTCATCAGCTTTCCAAGCGGGTCATACGCCGCTGATCCCGCCGGCAACATCAAGTCGAAGGCCCTCGGTCTGGCCTATGACCGTGCCTACAATCGCTGGTTGCCGGTCGACTGGCGCCTGGTCTCCGACGATGGAGCCCACTACGCCTATGTGATCTATTCGGGCGACCCGAACACGCCGGGTGCCTACAGCGCCATCCACGTTGTCGATGTCGCGTCTGGGACTGATCGCATCGTTTCGCGAAGCGGCCAGTACGTCCCTAACGATTACGTTGGCAACGGTGTCTATCTCAGTGCCTGGATAGGGGGACACGATGGGCCGGGTCCGCAGATCGGCTGGGTCATCGACCCATCGACCGGTAGCATTCGCGCACTCAGCGGCGGCCAGAAGTACGGATACTCGGTCGGTTCGGGCGCCGGCTGGCGAACCGACTACAACACGGCCGATCCGACGGTGCACCAGGGTATGACCGGAGCCAACCGCATCACACGCGTGGATCTCGCTTCCGGGACTGAGTCAACCTGGCTCTACCGACAGGGCGCCGATTGGCTGGACGTCGTGGGTTTCGATCGGGCGGGCCACCCGATCGTTGCGACTGGCACCGGACAAGCCATCTCGGTCTTGGTGCTGACTGATGCCAGCCATCGATCCCAGCTCTTTTCCACAACGGGATTCATCCGCGGAGGCGTGGAGGATTCCCACGGGATTTGGTTCACCGATGACTCGGCGACCTATCTCTATTCGGCGGCGTCAGGGTTCCATAAGGTCGCTGCGACCGGAGGGCAGATCGCCGGCGGCTGTCACTAGGCTGTAACAGACCCAGGGCCCGCGGAGGCCGCCGTGGCGGTCGTAAAAGCGCTGGGCATCGCGGTTGTCCTGGGCCGTCACCCAGTCGAGGCGGGCGTAACCCTGCGCCGTAGCGTAGGCCAGGCTAGCATCGAAGAGCGCCGCGCCCACGCCATGGTTTCGGATGGAGGGATCGACGAAGAGGTCGTTCATGACCAGGATGCGATCGGCAACCAGCGTATCGATGCACGCATACAGGCTGGCGAAACCCTGAAGTCGGCCATCCGCGTCGGCGACCAGCTGCACCCCGAGACCGGGGTCCTCCTCGAGGAGATCGAGCAGCGCCTCGACTTTCGGTGGGTCGAAAGGCGTGCGGTAGAAGGTGAAGTAGCCTTCGATCAGGCGGAGAAGCTGGGGGCGATCCTCCCGTTCCGCCGGACGAACCACCATCGGGCCAGCCTAGCATCAGAGTGATGACATCAAAAGCGAGCCCCGGTGTGGGAAGGCGAGCGCAAAGGATGCCGACGGGCCATGCGCAGATCGCTGGCATGGCGACGGCGGTGCCGCCAATCACGGCCACCGTCGACGAGGTGTGGGACGCGCTCGGCCGCTCACGCGGGCGCCGGATGCCAAAGCTGCAGGGTGACGAGGGGGCGCGAACCCGCAACTTCGCGCAGCCGCTGACCTCACTGATGGAGCGGCGGACCCAGAGCCAGCAAACGGACGCCTATCTCGAACACGCGCGCGTGCTCGCCCGGCAAGTCTGCTGCACGGCGCTGGACCGGAGTGGCCTGGCCCCCGAGGCTGTCGGCCTCGTGATCGGGGTGTCCTGTACGGGTGTTGTCCTGCCGTCGCTCGATGCGGAGCTGATCCCGCTGATCGGGCTGCGGCCGGACACCGCCCGGCTGCCGATCACCGAGCTCGGATGTGGCGGCGGGGTGGCAGGCCTGGCGCGGGGGCTCGATTACCTGCGCGCGTACCCGCGGCGAAACGTGCTGCTGTTCGCGGTTGAGATCCCGTCGCTGACATTCCAGCCCGACGATCGCTCGGTCGACAACCTGGTGGCCGCGATCGTCTTCGCCGATGGTGCGGGTGCGGTCGTGCTGCGCGGTGGTGACGGCCAGCCCGGCTGGACGCTGGAGCATTGCGGCACAGTGCTGGTGCCGGAAGGCGCGCGCCACCTTGGCTACGAGCTGCGTGATGGGGGCCTGCGTGTGATTCTGAGCCGCCAGCTGCCGGATGTAGTCGAGGCGCACATGCGCGGTGCGGTCGACACCTTCCTCGGGGAGGCCGGGCTCTGCCTGGCCGATATCGACGCGGTTGCGGCGCACCCAGGAGGCCCGCGCATCGTCGACGCCATCGAACGCGCGCTGGACCTACAGCCGGACGCCCTGGCCACCTCGCGCTCCGTGTTCGCCGGTAATGGCAACGCGTCGAGCGCCGGTATCTTCTTCGTGCTCGAGGAGATGCAGCGCGTAAAGATCTCCGGTCGAGTGCTGGCGATCGCCCTCGGTCCGGGACTCTCGATCGAGCTGGCGCTGATGACGCTGGCGTGAGTCCGGGGCGGTATGCGGCGGTCTTGCTCGCGTTTGGCGCCCAGCGTGGTTTTGAGCTCGTCTATTCAGCCAGAAACGAGCGCGCCATCCGACGCCGCCAGCCGGATGCGCCTCAAGCTGCGGAGTCGATCTTCAAGTGGATCGCCCTGGCCAACGTTGGGCTCTTCACCCTGCCGGCGCTCGAACGATGGCTGCGGCGTCGTCCGCCGCCGCCCTGGGTGGCGGGGTTCGGCTGGATCGCCGCGCTTTCCGGCGTGGCGCTCAGGCTGAGCGTGCTCCTCAGCCTTCGTGCCTCCTGGACCGTCCACGCGGTTGTGCCCGACAACCTCCGTATTGTCGATCAGGGGCCGTACCGCTTCATTCGCCATCCGAACTACGTCGCGCTCGGCCTCGAGTTCCTCGGCCTGCCACTGATCGGCGGCGCTTACCTGAGCGCGGTTGGCCTCGGTCTGGCCAACGCGGCGCTCCTCCGTCGGCGCATCGTCCAAGAGGACGCGCTGCTGATGGCAATCCCGGGCTATCGGGAGCGAATGGGGGACAAGCCCGCCTTCATTCCGCGCCTGGTCAGCGGCCGGTGAACATCCGGATCCATTCCCGCGGCCTGATGCGGTCGAACCCCCAGTAGCCGAAGCCAATTCCCAGCAGCTTGCTCAACGTCTGCGGGGCCTGCTCGTGATTGCGAATCGCGCGATCGACCAGCGCGGGCGTCCCGCTGAGGCGGAGGAACAAGGCCGCCAGCCGACGCGGGTCTTTGGTCAGTCCTCGGTGAGCCTGCCGGTAGGCATTCTCGGGATTCGGCGACTGCAGCGCGACCGCGAAGGCGCGCCCCTGGCGCAAGCCGGTCGCGACGCCCTCCGCCGTGATGGGGTCGGTAAAACCCGCCGCATCGCCGATCAGGAAGATGCCGCGGTCGGCCACCGTCGTCGCCCGGGACCAGAAGGGGCCGACCGCCGACACAGCGCCAACGAGGTCGGCCTGGCGCAGCGCCGGCCGTATCGCCTGCGCGATCTCCCGATAGCGCGACTCGAGCCGACCGCCGAACTCGCGCATTCGGTCCTGGTAACAGAGGAGCGCGACCATTCGCTGGTTGTTGGCAACCGGGCCTTCATAAACCTCGAGGCCTTGATCGAAGGTGATCCGTACCCATGGGTCGACGGGCGCATCGATGACCCAGTGAGCGACGATGCCGTAGCGATAGGGCCGTCGCGGTCTAACCGTCCAGCCCAGGCGATGACGAAGCCCCGAATGCAAGCCGTCCGCGACGGCGACGAAGCGCGCGCGAATCTCGCCGGTGGTGGTGATCACCGTAGCGGTCCGATCGGCGTCCGTTCTGACGTCGCGCGCTTCGGTTCGCGGGCTGAAATGGATGAGCGAATGGTGGCCGAGCGCGTCGGCGAGTTGCGCATCGAAGGTGAGCCGCCGGATCCCTAGCCCTGCCTGCTCGCCGTCATGTGGGGGAAACGGCACTGCTACCGGCGGCGTGTCGACACGCCCAAACTGGATTCCGTCGAGCGGCGGCGCGCCGCCCGATACGACGGCATCCTCGAGGCCCAGCTCACGAAGTGCCGGCCGGCCGCCTGGCATCAGCCCTTCGCCGCACGGCTTGTCGCGCGGAAAATCTTGCTTGTCGACGACGATTACCCGAAGGCCACGTCTCGCGGCAAAAAGCGCCGCCGCGGCTCCGGCTGGCCCCGCCCCAAGCACCGCGACATCAGCGTCGAGGGCTTCCCTCAGGCCTTTAGAGCTCGGGCTTTTTGGTTTTGTCGACGGGCTCCGTCGGGACCCTCACCTGTGACGGCGGCTGACCCTGGGCGCGACCTGGCAGTCGTGAGCTGATAAGTGTGCGCCACCGGGTGGTACGATCGGCCGCTGCCTGCGCGGCACCTGAGAGTTGGCGAAGCGCTGCCTGCCGTCGAGCGTTGCCATGTTCGCGGTCACTCAAGTAGGCGATCGCAGCGCCCGCGGCGGCGGCAACCCCGATCCACAGCCGGCTCACACCGGACTTCGCGCGCGCGGTTTTCATCTCTGGTGACTTCATCGCATGTCCCCTTGCAACCTCATGCAGCAGCGACCCGTGAACTCCTGCTACAGGGTAGCCCATTCCTTGCAAATGGGACGCATGTCAGACTTACGCCATGTGCCGAAGCATCAAGACCCTCCGCCGTAAAGAGAGCAAGCCAACCGACCAGGAGATCCACGACGCCGCCCTGCAGTTCGTCCGAAAGATCAGCGGCTACCGGGTGCCGTCGCGGGCGAACACGACGGCGTTCGAATCCGCCGTGAAAGAGGTCAGCGCCAGCTCCCGCCGCTTGCTCAACGCCGTCGCCTGATCAGATTCGGCGGCGGCGCCGCACGAAGCGGAAGGTGACGATCGCGAGCAGCAGGAGGACCGGCGCGGCCAGGAAGGGCCACACGTTCTCCAGCCTGGACAGCCGGCCCTGGCTGGCTGCAAGCGGGCTGGCGGCCAGAGCCGGAGTACTCGCGGCCGGGCTCGCCGTGGCCGGGGCGCTGGGCTCCGTTGTCGCGCTGCGCGGCGCCGGCTCATAGATCTCGACGCTGGCCGTGGTGTCGGGCCCATTGCCCCACCCGCCGGCCACCAGGACGCGGCCGTCGGGGAGCAGGCTGGCGGTATGGGAGCCACGTGTTGCGCTCAACGGCCCGGCAAACGTCCAACGATTGGTGATTGGATCGTAGAGCTCCGTCGTCGCCAGGTACGGACCGGTCGCTGACTCGCCGCCCACGACCAGGACTCGACCGTCGGCAAGGAGGGTCGCCGTGTGGAAGGCGCGCGCCGACAGCATGGTGGCGCCACGACCCCACCCGTTCGCGATGGGATCGTAGATCTCGGTGAGGTCGGTCTCCGGGTTGCCGCCGACGCCGGTGTCACCGAAGCCGCCGGCGACGAGTACTCGGCCGTCGGTGAGCCGCGTTGCCGTGTGCGAGCCACGCCGGTAGGCGATGATTCCGGCCTGTGACCAGGTGTTGGTGTTTGGATCGTAGAGTTGGGGCTGACCGGCACCCACCATCAGGACGCTCCCGCTGCTCAGCAAGGTCAACGTGTGGCCGCCCTGGACCTGCGCCATACTGGCTGCGGGCGACCATCGATTGGCGTCGGGATCGTAGAACTCTGCACTGGCCTGGATGTCGCCTCGCCCCGACCGGATCCCGCCGCTGATCAGCACATGCCCATCCGCCATTAGGACCGCCGTCGCTCCGGCTCGCGGTGTGCTCATCGATGCCGCCGGGGCCCAGCGGTTGAGTGCAGGATCGTAGATTTCCGCGCTGGCCAGGATGCCGCCGGGTCCGGTGCTTCCGCCGGCGACCAGCACTCTGCCGCTCTTCAGCAGGGTCGCGGTGTGCAGGTGGCGCACAGTGCGCATGGACGCCACCATGGTCCAGGTGCTCGAACCGGCGTCGTAGAGCTCGGCTGAGGCGAAGCGCGTCCCGGAAGGCCCGTCATCACCGCCGACGACCAGCACCTGCCCCGTCAGCAGGACCGTGGCCGTGTGATTCCCTCGAGCGCTATGCATCGGAGGGGCGGCGGACCATTGATCAGGGGCGGCAGAGGCCGCCGTGACCGCAGCCAGCATCCACGTCACGGCGAGGCCCGACGCTAAGGGGGTCACGTCAGGTTTCCTAACGCCAAACCACGCCCGAACGTTACAGCGTCGGCTTGGGTTACGCTCGACGACGCCCGACCGGTGAGAGCACGATCACCAGGCCGGCGGCGAACATCACCAGCGCGCCGAACACCAGCGTCGGCCGGTACCCCGCGGTCTGTGCCAGAACCGCGCCCGCCACCGTCCCGAGCAGGGTCGCCCCGAGGGCGGTGACGCGGATGCCGGCATTGATCCGGCCCAGGAGCGCTGCCGGCGCGATCGCCTGTCGGAGACTCGTCTGGTTGATTTCGTAGATCGTGGCCCCGCCGTCACCCACAACCTGCTGCGCCAGCAGCAACAGCAGCGCCACCGTGCCCGCGCCGTGGGCCAGCGGCATGAAGAGAACGCCGATGGTCGCGAGAGCCAGCCCGCCGATCATGGTGGGGCCGACGCCGAAGCGTCGGGTCAGCCGGCCGGCCAGCATCGCTGCCAGCAGTGAGCTGACCCCGCCGACCGCGTAGACGAGACCGAGCAGCCCGGGCATGAAGCCCAGCTCGCGCAGGGCGTAGAGCGAGTAGACGGTGCCGACGATGCCGAAGGAGCACTCGAATGCGGCGACGCTAACCCCGATCGCCCGCAGCGAGGGATCCGCGCGAAGGGCCGAGAGGCCCTCGATCATCTCCCGCCAGACACCGCGCGGTTGCGTGCGGGCCTCGGGCGGCGGCTCCGGCGTGCGGATGGTCGCCACGAAGACCGCCGACACGAGGAACGTCACGGCATCGATGGCGATCGCCACGGGAGCCGTGAACAGCTGCACCAGCCAGCCCGCGATACCGAAGCCTCCGACCTCGGCGATCGACTGCGTAGCGGTGAGCTTGCTGTTGGCATCGAGCAGGCGGTCCCGACCGACCACCGCTGGGATGTAGGACTGCTCCGCGACGTCAAAGAAGACGGTCAGTAAGCTGGCCAGCAGCGCCACGAGGTAGAGCTGCTCGATCCGGGCGTGGCTGGTAAACGCGACCAGCGGGATGGATCCCAAGAGGAGGGCGCGCCCGAGGTCGGCGGCGATCATCAGGGGGCGCCGCCGGAGCCGGTCGATGAAGACCCCGGCCACCAGGCCGATCAGGAAGCCAGGCACCAGGTCGGCCGCTCGCAGGATCGCAATCTGTCCCGGCGTGGCATTCAGCACCAGGATGGCCATGAAGGGGAGCGCGGCCCGCGTGATCAGTGAGCCGAAGGTCGATACTGTCTGCGCGCCCCATAGCCGGACGAACGCCGCGTTCCTGAGGAGGCTCGCGGGCGGGATCGCGGCGGGCGGGGCTACGAGGCTACGGCCGGCAGGCGTAAGACGAAGGTCGAGCCCTTGCCGGTCTGGCTCGATTCCAGCGTCAGGGATCCGCCCATTTGCTCGGCGAGGCCACGGCTCAGGTAAAGGCCGAGGCCGGTCCCTGGCGTCTCCGCGACCATCCGATCCGTTCCCCGAGCAAACCGCCGGAAGATCCGGCCCTGGTCCTCGCTCGAGATCCCGATGCCATCGTCGGCGACCGTCAGGGAAACCTCGTTCGGCTCCTGGCGCGCTGCCACCCGGATGGTCGGTGGGTGGTCGGTGTAAGTCAGCGCGTTGTTGAGCAGGTTGTCGAGGATCTTGCCCACGAGCGCCTCGTCGGCAAGGATTGCAAGATCGCCATCATCGTTCACCTCGAAGGTCGCCTGGACAAGTTCGGCACGGGGGCGCGCGCGGGCTATCGCCTTTTTCACCGCCTCGCTCACCGAAACCCGGTCCGCCCTGGGGGTGAGAACCTTTCCCTCGAGCCGCGCCACGGTCAGGAGCTCGTCGGCGAGGGCCTTCGCCTCTTCGGTCTTTCGTTGCGCCGTCGCGAGCACGCCGTGCAATGCCTTGGGCAATTCGCCAAAGGTGCCGTCAAGCGCCATAGACAGGTAGCCGCCGGTTACGGTCAGGGGAGCGCGCAGCTCGTGGACCGCGATATTCATAAACTCGCTCTTCGCCTGCTCGGCCTCCCGCGCCTGGTCGATCAGTCGCGCGTTGCGTAGCAGGAGCGCACCCAGCGTGGAGAACTGTTGGAGCGCTTGAACCGCCGCCGGATCAAACGGCTCGTCGGCGGCCCGACCCATGGCCAGCAGCCCAATGGTTTCGCCGCCGACGACCAGGGGTGCCACGAGGAAGCGCCGGTACGGCTGCACGACCGATTCCATACCTTCAGGCGCCCCGGTGTACTCGGCGGCGCTCAGTTCGACGGCGCGGCCAGTTGTCACCCCGGCCAGCACCTTGGGCATCAGTGGCCAGCGGGTGCCGATCAGCTCCCCGGTCGGGGTCGATTCGATGACCATCTCAGTCCCTTCCAGGCGGGCCAGCGACGTGCCGTCGGCGCCCACCGACGCTGACGCGCGCTCGAGCAGACGCCCTAGGACCTGGTCGAGGCGCACCTGGCTCGCGACGTCCTCCGCGGCATCCACGGCAGCCCGCAAGCGAGCGGCGGTCTCGTCGGCGCGCCGCCGGGCCGCTTCGCCTTCCTCGTAGAGCCGGGCGTTTCGCAGCGCCAGCACGGAGATCGTGCCCAGCAGGGTCAGCGACGCCCGGTCATTCCCAGTGAATGGCTTCTCCTCGTAGCGGCTGAAGACCAACATTCCGATCGCGTGCCCGCCGTGGACCAGGGGTAGCACCGCGACGTGCCGCACGTTGGCGAGCGCCTGGCGGAACTCGGGCGCCGCTTTGTCTACCTCCAGCCGACCGCCAAAGGCGGGCTCGAGCGTATCGATCGCCTTTTGGACCAGTGGTTGGCCTTCGAAATAGGCGAGCGAGTAGTGCTGTCCGACCCAGGTAAGCTCGCCAGCCCGGCCATAGGTCGCCTCGACCACGATCTGGTCGCCGACGATGCTCGACAGAGTGCCTCGATCCGCCTGCACGGCATGCGTGCCGCGCTCAAGTATGCGGGCGATGACCTCCCGCGGATCGAGCGACCCGGCGACGTCCAGCGCTATCTGGACCAGCTCGCCGACGTCCTCCTGAGGTTGCCCCTGGAAGGGTGACCGGGCTAGCGCCGTGGTTGGCTCCGGGGCCGTGACGGCACAATCACGCCGGAAACATTACCCCATGTGGCGCTGGCGTGCTCCCCCAAAGGGGGAGGGAAACAAGGTCCTTAGCGGGTCGCGAAGGCGAAGAGCGGGTTCGGCTTGCCGGTCTCGCTGTATTGCTTGAGGCGCTCGACGATCAGACCCCAGGTGTAATTGATCGAGCCGAGGTCGTCCTGGGGCAGGGAGTCTGGCCAGGCGGCATGGCGGAAGAGCACGGAAGTCTCGCCGTTTTCGGCGGGGGAGATGTCCCAGCTGACGGTCGTCCCGTCCCAGTTGGGGAAGTCAGCCAGCCCTATCCACTTCACCCGCTTGCCGGGCACCAACTCATCCACCCGCATCCGCTGCGTCGGCCCGCCGAAACCGAAGGTCGCGATGGCGCCCACTCTGGGCTCGGCCTTGCTCTCCGAGGTCCAGAAGCTCTGCAGCCCCTGCGCGGTCGAGAGGGCTTTGTAGATCGTATGCGGCGTCGCCTTGATATTCACCTGGTGCACGAGCGGAGCGGCCATGCTAGCATCCTCCTAAAGGAAAGACTTAATTTAGAAGTAGCTTAAATAAGCTGTGCCGAGAATGCAAGCCGCAACTCGAAACACCCCGCTGGCCATCGAAGCCGCGATGAGCGCGATCGCCAATCCGCGACGGCGCCAAATCCTTCGCCTGGTCTGGGATGCCGAGCGATCCGCCGGCGATATTGCCGCAACGGTCCATGAGGTGAGCTGGCCGGCGATCTCTCAGAGCCTTCGCCTGCTCAAGAATTCCGGACTGGTCATCGAGCGGCGCCAAGGGACCCACCGGTTTTACAAAGCCGATCGCCGCGGGCTCGGCCCACTCGAGGCGGTGCTGCGACAGATGTGGACGCACGACCTCGGTCGCCTGCGCGAGCTTGCTGAACAAGAAGCCCGTTCCAGGAAGAAGCGACATGATTGAGGACCTGACGGGCGCGATCGAGGTCACCCAGCGGATCGAAGCGTCGCCGGAGATCGTCTTCGCCTACCTGACCGATAGCCAACGCTTCGTGGCCTGGATGGGCGTCGGCGCCCAGCTCGACCCGCGGCCGGGCGGCCGCTACCGTATCGACGTCGACGGCGTGCACATCGTGAGCGGCGAATACCAGGTCGTCGATCCACCGCGGCGGCTGGTGATGAGCTGGGGCTGGGAGGGCCATCCGACCGTTCCGCCAGGGTCGACGACGGTTGAGATCATCCTCACACCGGAACGTGGTGCGACCATCCTGACGCTTCGCCACCTCGGCCTGCCTGACGAAGGCGAACGCCGCCTCCACACGGATGGGTGGACGCAATATATGAGCCAGCTGGCCGCGGCTGGAAGTCGGAACTAGCGGCGCAGGAGGACTATGAAACGCGCGTCGCTCTTGCCATGGGCAGTCGTCGCTGGCTGATTCTGGCGAGCAGCTCGGTGCTTGTCCTGGTCGCTGCTTGCCAGGGTGTACCTGGCGCGACATCGGGATCACCCGGCACGTCAAATCCATGCGCAACGAACGACGTCAGGCAGGTGGTCGAGCGTTTCATCGATGCCTTCAATCGGGGCGATCTTGCTCAGCTGGACCTTCTCGTGACCGACCAGCTATTTGGCTGGTATTCAACCGACGCCCCGGGGCAGCGCTTCAACGCGGAAGCCAAAGATCGGAGCACGCTGATAGCGTATTTCGCCGCCCGCCACCAGCAACACGAACATCTCGTGCTGAGCTCGCTCGAGGTCGGCTTCACCAGCGACAGGGAAGGGGGGTTTACGTTCAGCGTGACGCGCAGCGCCGACGATGGATTGCCGCCGTCGCGCTACGACGGCAAGGGCGAGGTTCAGTGTGCAATCAGACCGATCAGCCTGGCCGTCTGGGCAATGGCCCGACGGCAGTGGTTGCCGATCGACCTGCTCCCCGAGGCCGCTGCGGTGATTCTTCTCGGTGCCACGGTGGTTGCGATTTTCCTGTGGCGGCGGCGTTCAGCGCAGCGGCGTGTGCACGTCAGGCCCTAGCTTGCGCACGGCCTCGCCCGACCCGCGATAGAACGTTGGATAGGCGTAGATCAGGTGGCGCAGCTCGTCACTGGGGATCTGCAGCTTGATGGCGAGCTCGAACAAGCCGAGGAGATCGCCGCCACGCGGCCCCATGGTGGTCGCCCCGACCAGCATGCCCCGGTCCGCATCCTCGACCACCTTGATGAAACCCTCGTTGCCGGGCCCATGGATCCAGCCCCGTGACGTGACCGATGCCTTCTGCAGCCCGGTCCGCACGGTGATCCCCTTCTTGCGGGCCTGCTCCTCGGTCAGGCCGGCAGCCCCGACTTCGGGATCCGTGAACGTCACTCGTGGCTTTGCCCGGTAGTCGGCGCCCGGGCCTGGCGTCCCCAGGATATCGTTGATCACGATGTCGGCGTGATAGATCGCCATGTGCGTGAAGCCGCCACTTGTGGTCACGTCACCGATCGCCCAGAGCCGCTCGCCCACACGGAGATGGTCATCCGGCTCGAGAAGACGCGACGACGGATCGAGGCCGACGGTCTCCAGTCCGATGTCCCTGAGGTTGGCACGGCGCCCGGTTGCGACGAGCAATTGTTGACCTGTGACCTTGCGGCCGTCTTCGAGATTGACGGTCACGGCGTCGGAGTGCTGTTCGACCGATTGCGCCCGCGCGTTCAGGTATAGCTCGATGCCGTCGCGCCGCAACACCTCGTCGAGGACGGCGCTAGCCTCGGGCTCCTCCATCGCCAGCAAGCGGTTCATGCCTTCGACGATCGAGACCTTGACCCCGAACCGAGCGAAGACCTGGGACAGTTCCACGCCGATCGCGCCGCCTCCCAGGATGACCAGCGACTGCGGCAACTGCTCGACCTTGACCGCCTCGCGATTGGTCCAGAACTTGACGCGATCAAGGCCCAGGATGGGCGGCACCGCGGGCGAGGTGCCGGTGGCAATCACGACGCCGCGCGACGCCTCGTAGGTGGTGCCGTTGACCAACACCCTGGCAGGGCCGACGAGTTTGCCCGCCCCGCGGACAAAGTGGCCTCCCTTGCGCTCGAACCGCTCGACGGCAACCCGGTCATCCCAGTTGTCGGTGGCGACCGTTCGGATACGTTGCGCCACCGGGGTCCAGTCGGGCTTGACCACGGAGTCCCCGGCGAAACCAGGAATGCGACGCCCTTCGGCGAGCATGTCGTCGGCCCGGATCATCATCTTCGTGGGGATACAACCGTAGTAAGGGCACTCGCCGCCGACCAGGTGGCTCTCAATGCCAACTACGTTCAAACCCTTCTCCGCGAGGGAGCCGGCCAGCTCCTCGCCGCCGACCCCCATGCCAAGGACAATGACGTCGGCGCGCTCAGCCATGCGCGAGCGCCCTCGGCACCGCCTTCGGGTCCATCGCATAGGCGACCGCCTCGTCAAGGCTCAGGCTCTGCCCCTCTGCCCACGCCGTCGCAGCATCGGCCTCACTCAGGCCTTCCCGGCCGGTTCGCCCCTCCTGGTAACTGAGAAGTCCACCAAGACCGGTGCCGGTCGCCGTCTGCTGGGCGACTGCCGCCGCGGCCAGACGGGTGGCTCGGAGCGGATCCCCTTCCTTGCGAGCGATGGAGGAAAGATTATCGAGCTGCAGCGTAATGCCTGATACGTCCTGCGCCTCGAGAAATAGCTGCAACGCCTCCAGAAAACTCTTCTTGGCGGTGGCAATGTCGTTGGTGTTGAACGCCACCAGGCCGAGGGTATGGGTCGACCAGGCGAGGTTGAAGCGATCGTCGAGCCTCCGTGACAGCGCCTGGGCCTCCTCGAGTGCGGGTTTAGCCGCGGCGTAGTCCTTGTCGAAGAAGTTGGCGTTGCCGATGCCCCACAGCGTTCGCGCGATGCGCCCATCATCGCCCAGCTCACGGAATAGGGTGAGTGCCTCCTGGTACAGCAGCTTTGCCCTGGGGATCGTCTTGCGGCTCACGGTCATTGGGAACCCTGCGTTATAGATCGCATTGGCGATCGCCCGCTTGTCGCCCACATGACGGGTCAGTGCGAGGCACTCATCGTAAAAACCCTGAGCGATGTCCATGTCGGCTTGCCAGTAGGCAAGGCCACCCGCTGCCTCGAGTGCGAGCGCGCGATCCTGGGGAAAGTCCTGACTTTTGGGCATGGCGAGGATGTTCGCCATTCGCGTCCGGCCCTCGTGGATGTGACCGCGCATTTGCCAGAAGCGCCAAAAGGCCCCAGCGAGGCGCATTGCCTGGCGCGCGTTCCCGCTCTCGAGACACCAGTCGAGCGCGGCGCGGAAGTTGTCATGATCGATCTCGAGGCGGTCGAGCCACTCCCGCCGAGCAGGGCCAAAGAGGTGTGGCTCTCCTTTCTGGGCCAGCGCGAGAAACGCCTCGACGTGGCGGTCGCGAATTCGGTGCGCATCGCCGCTTTCCTCGAGTCGCTCCTTGGCGAAATCGCGAATCGTTTGCAGCATCAGGAAGCGTGGTTCGTCGAAATCCGGAAGGCGCCGAAGCAGGCTCTGATCGGCCAGTTGGTCCAGCGCCTCGACGACATCGCCACCGATATCCTCTGGTGGACCGCAGACCGGTTCCAGTTGATCGAGGCTGCCGCCGCGGGCAAAGACGGAGCAGCGGGCCAGCAGGCGTCGGCCGGCGTCGTCGAGCATGTCGTAGCTCCACAGGATCGCGCCGCGCAGCGTGTGCTGCCTGGCCGGCGCGTCGCGGGTGCCGCTGCCGAGGGCGTTCAGGGATTTCTCCAACCGGCTCAGGAGTGCGGGTGGGGAAAAGAGCTTGACGCGTGCGGCGGCGAGCTCGATCGCCAGCGGCAGGCCGTCGACCCGTTCGCAGATCCCCGCGATCGCCGGCGCATTCTCATTGGTCGCTTCGAAATCAGGCTTCACCGCGACCGCGCGCTCGATGAAGAGCCGCACCGCCTCGAACTGTGAGAGGGCGGCCAGTCCGGGCAGCGCTTTGAGGTCGGGGAGCGCTAGGGGAGGAACAGGAAATTCCTGCTCGCCCGATACCCGCAGCACGGTTCGGCTGCTGACCAGGACGCGTAGCCCCACGCTTCCCTCGAGCAGCTGGCGGGCGACCGGTGCGGCGTCGAGGACTTGCTCGAAGTTGTCGAGGATCAGCAGGGTCTGTTTCTCGCGCAGGTGGTCGAGCAAGGCGTCTATGGGCCGGTGACGGCCGGTGGTCGAGATGGCGAGCGCCTGTGCGATCGCCGATGGCACGAGTTCGGGATCGGAAATCGCGCTGAGCGGCACGAAGTACACACCGTCCGGGAACTGGTCAAGGACATTGGCCCCGATTTCCAGGCTCAAGCGCGTCTTACCGGTACCACCCGGCCCGGTCAGCGTAAGCAGGCGGGACCGGGCCAGCAACTGCCTGGCCTCACGAACCTGGTCATCTCGGCCGATGAAGCTTGTCAACTGCATCGGCAGGTTGTTCGGCGTCGCTTCCAACGTCTTGAGTGCTGGAAAATCGGCGCGTAAGCCCGGGATCAGGAGCTGGTAGAGGCGTTCGGGTCGGGCGAGATCTTTGAGCCGGTGCTCGCCCAGATCTTTCAGGGCCAGGCCGGCCGGCAAGGCGTGATCGACCAGCCCCCGGGTGGTTTCGGAAACGAGCACCTGGCCGCCGTGCCCGGCGCTCGCGACTCGTGCCGCGCGATGTACCTCCAGGCCGAGATACTCATTGCCGACGAGCGTGGCCTCGCCGGTGTGCACGCCGATCCGCACACGCACCGCGCCGCCCTCCGGCCATTGATGCGCGTGCAATGCCGTCTGGACGGCCGCCGCCCCAGCGCAGGCCTGCAGCGCACTGCTGAACACGATGAAGAAGGAATCGCCCTCGGTCCTCAGCTCGTGGCCGCCGTTGGCAGCCAGCGCTTCACGCAAGACGCTGTGATGTGCGAGGAGGACGTCCGGGTAACGCTCGCCGAGTTGCTGGATCAGCCGGGTCGATCCCTCGATGTCACTGAAAAAGAAGGTCACCGTGCCGGTCGGCAGCGCGCTCATGCCGGTGAGGCCGACGCGCTCAGGACGGTATCCAGGATGTCGCGCAGCTGACGATCGTGTTCGGGCCCCTCGAACTGGAGCAGCGGATGAGGCGCCAGCAGGTGCTCGCTCATCATTCCGTCCCGGCGCAGGTAGACCGCGGGATACGGATCGCCCTGGCCGTTCGACTCGAGGGCGACAGCCACGGCGTCGCCACCGCCCTGGTCGATGAAATGCGCCAGCGGCAGGATGCCCTCGTCGGTGATGCCGCGGTCCCGATCGAGGTTGATAACCCGCGCCAGGTAGGAGCGCTGGTGCCAGAGCTCCGGCCCGTGGCTGAGCTCGGCGAGCAGATAGGGCACGACGCTGGCCGCCTCGAGTGCGGGGTGCGGCGTGCGCAACCCGAATTGGGTCTCAGCCAGGTGCCGCGCGAGCACACGCGCGTTGTAGCGATAGCCCTGGACAGCGCCGGAGTTACTCGGGATCCCATGTTTCTTGAGCCCCGCCGACCCCTGGGTGATGGTCCCGGCAAAGAAAATGCCCGGGACCGTCGCGCTTTCCCAGAAGGGGGTTTGCGCCGGGAGGCGGCTCTGGCCGAAGGTTGCAACGCCCAGCAGCGGCAGGTCGCGAAGGGGCGTGACGAAGCCGGTCGCGGCGATGACGTCATCGGCGGCCATCGTCAGCTCGTGGCCCGCGGGATTGCGGGTGCGCACCTGGTAAGCGGCGCCGACTTTCTTGACCTCTTCGATCGTCGCATCCAGAATGATGACCCCGCCGGCCAGGGCGGCGTCCTCATAGGGTTGCACGTATCGGGCGCGCACCCCGACGAGCGTGCGGGTATTGACGGACAGCTTGGTCGGGCTGGGCGACGCCAGTACCAGCTGCCGGGCCCAGGGGAGCAGGCCGGTCGCAATCTCGAACCCTGAATTCTGCTTGCCGACGATGAAGACCCGCCGGTCTTTGTAGGTCTCGACGGGACGGAAATCGCCGTAGTGCGGCACCTGCTCAAGTCCCGTGATCGGCGGTCGGTACGGCTGCGCGACCCCGACGGCGAAGACCACCACCGGAGCGCGATAATCGCCGGCGGCCGTCGTGAGGACGAAGTCCTCGCCCTCGCGACGCGTCGATTCCCATCGCGTTCCATGACGAACGCGGATTCCCGTGCGCTCGGCAAAAGCCTCGAGCCCCTTCTGCATTTCCGGCCGGGACGGAAAGTAAGATGTCCCGTCCATCAGTGCCGGCATGACAGCCCGATTCGACGCTTCATCAGCCAGCAGGCTGTTCCAGTCGAACCGCTCGTAGGCGCGCTCGTGCCGCTCGACGCCGGTGAAGGGCTTGGTCCAGCTCAGCATCCGCTGGAAGACGGGCCAGCGGCGGAACATCCCGCCCGGCGCGGGATCGTCGGAGAGGACGGCGTGGTCGATACCCAGGCGGCTCAACGAATAGCTGAGCTGCAATCCACCAGGTCCGCTGCCCACCACGATCAGTCGATACCGGCCGGGAGGAAAAGGTGGCTGGGCTAGCTCAGCCACTTGGTTGTGTTCTTGAGCTTGCGCGCCTCCCCCTGCAGCAGGCGATACATGATTCTCGGATGCGCCGTCAGAAACCCCTCGAGCTGGGCGGCCGGCAGGACGAGACAGCGGAGCGGCGCTTGGGCGACGATGTCGGCAACCGGCACCTCGCCGAGCAAGCAGGAAATTTCACCGAAGTAATCGCCGGCTTTCAGCACGCTGCGGTCGACATTGTCGACCCGGATCCCGGCCGTCCCCTCGAGGATGACGTAGAAGCCCGATCCGCTTACGCCCTGGCGGAGGATGCGCTCGCCCTGGCCAAAGAAGGACTCATCGAAAAGGTGCGCCACCTCCTCGAGCTGCGGCCCGCTCAGGTCCGCAAAGAGGGAGAAGGCCGCGATGGTGTTCACCAGGTCGTCTCGGACTGCCATTACGGGGCCTCCTGTACGGGCTGTGCGCCGCCGGCGGCAACCTTACGCTGGACGACTCGCCCTGGATCCTCGATCCAGATTGCGTTCACGATGGCGCCGATGATGAGGAGTGCCGCGCCCACCATCATCGCCAGGTGGAAGGCGGCCGTCGACGCGTCCCGAACCAGTTCGGTCAGCCCGGGGATTCGGGCTGGGTTGAGCGGGCTCACGGCTTTGCGGAAGGCCGGATCGTTGACGTTCACACCCGCGCGATTGGTGGCGATGTAGCTATAGAAGCTGGCGGTGATGAACACGAAGATGAGGGCGCCGGCCAGTTGCGGGCCGACCCGCGAGATGGCGTTGTTGATGGCGGATCCGAGGCCCGCATTCTGCGCCGGAACCGAGCGCATCAGCGCCGTCGTCAGCGGGGCCACCAGTAACGAGAGGCCAAAGCCGAAGATGATCCCGGCGGGGAGGAGATCGATGACATACGACAAGGGCGGCAGATAGGTCTCGGGGTTCTGCGGCTGTAGGTGCCAGGGGATGCTGGTCGCCGGCATGCGGGCGTACCACAAGACGCCGGCCGCCATGATCGCCGGGCCGACGGCCATGAAGATCCGCGATCCAATCCGGCCCGCGAGGCCGCCGAACCGAGCCGAGAGAAAGGTGACAAAGAGCGAGCCGGGGACGCCGGCGAGCCCGGCCGCGGCCGCCGTGTATCCGATCGTTCCTTGCACGAAGAGCGTGAGGTAATAGAAGGTGACGTAAAGCGACCCATAGATCAACAGGGTCGAGATGTTCGTGACCGTGAAGTTGCGCGAGCGGAAGAGCGAGAGGGGGATCAGCGGGTGCGGCGCGCGCGCCATGTAAAAGGGGAGCGCGATGGTGGCGAGGACGCCGATCGCCAGGGCAATGTAACCGACGGGATCCTGCCAATCGCGTTGCTGACCGTAGATGGTGCCGAACGCGAGCCCTCCCACCGCCAGCGCTACGATCGCTGAGCCAATCCAATCGAAATGCGCGGTGGCGGTTTCGCTGCGGCTCTCGGGCACGTGAACCCAGGTCGCCCAGAGCGCTACCAGGATCAGCGGGACGTTGATCAGAAAGGCGGCGCGCCAGGAGATGGTGTCGACCAGCAGGCCGCCAACGAAGGGACCGAGGATGGTGGTGGCGCCGGAGGCGCCGGCCCACAAGCCGAAGGCCCGGCCCTGCGCTTCGCCCTCGAAGTTGGCGGTGAGGAGCGCGAGCGACCCTGGGATGAGGACGGCCCCGGCGACACCCTGCAGAACCCGGAACAGCACGAGGAGCTCCATGTTGGGCGCGAGACCGCAAAGGACCGACGTCACGCCGAAGCCGACGAGGCCCCAGAGAAACATCCGCCGGCGGCCGTAGACGTCGCTGAGCGCGCCGGCCAGGATCAGCAGCGCGCAGAGCGACAGCATGTACGCGTTGTAGACGTAGGATTGCCCCTCGAGCACGCCGAACCAGAGGCGCGGCAGGTCCTGACCGATGCGGGGCAGGGCCACGTTGACCACGGTCGAATCGAGGAACACGATGCCGGACCCGAGCACTGCCGCGACCAGGATCCATCGGCGCCGGTCGGTCATCTGTCCCTCCTTCCGTCTTGGCAGATTGTAAAACCCGCCATGCCCCTAGAGTATTCACATGGCTACCATCAATGTGCGCGAGCTCCAGAGCCCCATCCGGCAGCGCTACAAGGACGACCCGCCGTCGGCCCAGATTCGATTGCGAGTGCGCAGCGCCCAGGCGGATCTCGCTGACCCGCTCCACTGCGCCTCCGTGCCCGTTTCGACGCCCGACATTACCTGGTGGTCAGGCGCCCACCCGGCGGTTGGTGGCACCGGCGACGTGCCCTGCTCGGGGGACCTCCTGCTCGGCGCCCTGGCCGCCTGCCAGGAGACGACGATTCGAATGGTGGCGGCCAACATGGGGATCGAGCTGGCATCGCTCGAGGTCGAGATCGAGGCCGACTGGGATGCGCGCGGCACCCTGGCCATGGGCGACTACCCGATTGGGCTGACCGCCATCCGGTGCACGACCCGCGTGACTGTCCCGCAGGACGTCACGGGTGAGCGCGCCGAGCGGCTGCTGCGGAGCGCCGAGAAATACTGTGTCGTGCTCAACACGCTCCGAAACGGCGTCCCGGTCGAATCGACTTTCTCGCTTCAATAACCCTCCCCCTTTGGGGAGGCCAGGGTGGGCCTTCTAGAAGTGCGCCCGCAGCTCCCCGAAGGCGCGCAAAGTAAGAAGGCGTCCGTCGGCGTGGGCGATGTCTTCTTTTTCCAGGCGCCACGTGTGTTCGTGCGGAATGAACACCGCGTTGAGACCGGCGGCAAGCGCTGGGTTGATGTCGGAGCGGGGTGAGTTGCCGATCATCCAGGTGCGGACGGGATCCAGCTGCCGGTCCTGGACGATCGTTCGATAGGTCTCTTCCGCTTTCTCGTGAACGACCGCGGTGGCGTTGAAGAATGGCTCCAGTCCTGATCGGTCGATCTTCAGTCGCTGCTCCTCGGGGTGTCCCTTGGTGAGCAGCATCAGGTCGTGCCGCCCGGCCAGGTAGCGGATCGTTTCCGCCACGTCAAGCAGGAGCTGCACTGGCTGACCCGCGATCCGCTGCCCCAGCTGCAGGACGTGCTCGATGTCCTGGGGTTGCAGGTCGCGCTCGGCCAGCCGCTCGTAGGTCTCACGGAGGTTTCGCGTGAAGCTGGCCGATCCATAGCCGTGGACGGCCACGTTGATTCGCTCGACCTCATCGAGCGCCGCCCGAACCTGGTCCCGGGTCATGGATGAGTGAGCCAGGAAATCGATGAAAGCCTCAATCGCCTGCTCGAAGTAGACGTTGTTTTCCCAGAGCGTGTCGTCACCGTCGATCAGGAGGAACTGACGGCTCGGAGGCATGCTCCCAAGGCTACCGCCCCGTCCGGTCGTCGATGGAATAGCTGGCTGGTTTAGCGCGACGGGAACCAGCGTCCCCTTGAACTGGTATGAAGGGTTAGCAATCGATCCGTGGAGGGCCGACCACTGGACGACCTAGCGCTCGTTGAACGCGCACGAACCGGCGACGTAAACGCCTATGAATCACTTGTCCAGCAGTACCAGCAGCTGGCGTACCGGGTCGCCTACCAGGTCACCGGGGACGCCGCCGACGCGGAGGACGCCGCGCAGGAGGCTTTTGTGAACGCCTACTACGCGCTCGGCCGGTTTCGCGCGGGCGCGCCGTTCAAGCCGTGGCTGTGCCAGATCGTCGCCAACGAAGCGCGGAACCGCCGGTTGGCGGCGCATCGCCGGACCGCCCTGGCGGAGCGCGCCCATCGGGCCCATGCCTCGGGGGAAGCGGCCCCTTCCCCTGAGGCGGCGGCCGAGGCGGACGAGTTTCGCGCCACGCTAATCGCGACCCTCGGCCGGCTGCGCGATGACGACCGCCTGATCCTGTCCTACCGGCTGTTCTTCGATTTCTCGGAGGCCGATATGGCGCAGGCGCTGAAGGTTCCGAAAGGCACCGTGAAGTCGCGGCTGTCTCGGGCCCTCGCGCGGCTGCGGGCGGCCTTGCCGGCCGACTTCCAGCTCCCGTCGGGAGGCACCGTCAATGGCTGACCCGCAGCGGTTGACGGACGTGGAGCTGGAAGGCGTGCTGCGTGAGCTCGGCGCACGCTACCCGTACCCGCCGACGCCCAACCTGGCGGCGGCCGTCCGCCGCCGCATCGTCGCCCGGCCGGTGGCCCCGGTTCGACGCCTGCCGCTGTGGCGCGATCCAATGCGGCTGGCGATCGCCGCGGTGGTTGTGCTCGTGCTGGCGGGTGCCGCCGCCCTCATTAACCCCACGACACGCGATGCCATCGCTCACTTCTTCCATGTGCGCGGCGTGATCGTAAACCGGGTCTCACCGGGTCCGTCGGCCTCGCCGGTGACGCCGCTGAATCTCGGCCAGCGCACCACCCTGACCGACGCGCAATCGGCGGTCTCGTTCACGATTGCCGTTCCCACCGAGCTCGGTCCGCCCGACGCCGTCTATGTCGATCGCGAAGTGCCGGGTGGCGAGGTCGTGCTCGCCTACAGATCGCGCCCCGGGATTCGTCTGGTGCCGCAGACCAACCTGGGTGTGCTGGTCACGGAATTTCGTGGCGACCTCATCCCAGGTTTCCTCACCAAAGAGGTCGGACCTTCGACCACGCTGGAGGAGACCTCGGTGCACGGCGACCCGGGCTGGTGGGTTGCGGGCGCGCCCCACCGCGTGCTCACCCGGATCGGCGATACGGATTACCAGGTGTCGCTGCGCATGGCGGCCAACACCCTGATCTGGGAGCATGGCGGCGTCACCTACCGGATCGAATCCGGCCTCTCCAAAGCGGACGCCTTCAAGATCGCGGCCGGCCTTCCCTGAGTCGCGCCGGTGCCGGCGGCGAGATGGTCTCCGGGTCCCACCGCCGCCGGCTCCAAACGCGTGATCGCAGTCTGCCGATGTTCTGCGACAGCTGTCTGTCGGAGTGGGGCAGCCCAGCCTAAACAACCGTAGCGCGCTCGCAACTGCTTCACAGCTGATTCACAACTCTCGCGCAGGATGAATCAGTAGGTACGTATTCACTGCAAAAGGAGAACGACATGAACAACCTCTCGACGAGAGACAGGAAGCGGAAGCTGATGATGTTGGGCGGCATTGGCCTCGGCCTGGCGATGCTGGGGCGCAAGCGGCGCTGGCGCCGGTACGCGATGAACCAGATGATGGGCGGCGGCTATGCCGGCGCCCCCTGGGGGCGATTTGGCGGCTACAGCCATGGTGCTCCTGGTGGACCGCCGCCGGCATTTACTCTGCCGCCGTTCATCGAGGCAACGCTGAAGGCCTGGCACGACCGGGCGCACGGGACCGTTCCGCCGGCAGGGCCGACGGTTCAACCAGGAACCGCGCAGGTCTGATTTTCTCCTCGCCCGACTGAGGCGGAGTCCCAACTCCGCCTCAACCTTCGGCATAAAATCGTGCGGACCATGGAAGGGATGAGCATTTAGCGTGGCCGCCGCGCGAATTGTCGTGCTGCCCGGCGATGGCATCGGTCCCGAGATCACGGCAGCGGCGCGCCGGGTCCTCGACGCCGGCGCCGTTCAGGCCGGTCTGCAGCTCGATTATGTGGATGACCTCGTCGGCGGCGCGGCCGTCGATGCCTACGGGGTATCGCTTCGGCCGCAAACTTTGCGGCTCTGCAAGACGGCGGATGCGATTTTGTTCGGCGCGGTCGGGGGTCCGAAGTGGGACGATGCATCGCCGACGAGCTCGCTGCGTCCCGGTACGGCTTTACTCGGCCTGCGCAAGGGCCTCGGCCTCTTCGCCAACCTGCGTCCGGTTCGGGTCGACCCGTCCATGGTCGCCACCTCGGCGCTGCGCCCCGAGCGGGTCCGCGATGTCGACCTGCTGGTGGTCCGCGAGCTCACCGGTGGGCTTTACTTCAGCAAACCAAAACGGCGCTATCAGACACCGCGCGGTGAGGCGGCCGTCGACACCATGCGATACAGCACGCCCGAGATCGAGCGGGTCGCGGTCCGAGCGTTCGAGCTGGCCCGCATGCGCCGCCGTCGACTCCTTTCCGTCGACAAGGCGAACGTGCTGGAGACCTCGCGCCTCTGGCGTGTGGTGGTGACCCGGGTGGCGGAGCGCTACCCTGACGTCGCCTGCAGCCACATGCTGGTCGACGCCTTTGCCATGGAGCTCCTGCGCCGGCCGCAGGTCTTCGACGTCATTGTTACCGAGAACCTCTTTGGCGACATCCTTACCGATGAGGCGTCGATGCTGGCGGGTGCGCTCGGCATGCTGCCCTCGGCGAGTCTCGGCGGCGGGACGCTCGGACTGTACGAACCGATTCATGGGTCGGCGCCCGACATCGCCGGGAAAGGGATCGCGAATCCGATCGGCGCCATCCTCAGCGCGGCGCTCCTCTTGCGGTGGTCGCTCAACCATGAGGCTGCGGCCCAGGCCGTGGAGCGGGCGGTCTCCCGTGTCCTGGCCGCCGGCCTGCGGACCGCGGACATCGCGGGCCCCGGCGAGGCGACCGTCAGCACCGGCGCGATCTCGGACGCGGTGGTCGAGGCGATCCAGTCGCCGGCGACGACCTAACCGATCGCGCGTCGAAGGGCGGTCAACGTCGGCTCAACCGGACGTGGGACCTCGAGTCCGCGCATGAGAGCCTCGGGGTCTTTCAGCCCGTGACCCGTGAGGACACAGACGATGGGCTGGTCCCGACGCACGTTTCCCTCGCGCGCCCGCGCCAACAGCAGGGCGACGCCGGCGGCGGACGCGGGCTCGACCAGCAAGCCTTCCTCACGCGCCAGACGGCGATGCGCCGCCATGATCTCTTCGTCGCTGACCGCCTCGATGCTGCCGCCGGACTCATCGCGCGCCGCGATCGCGCTCTCCCACGAGGCCGGATTTCCTATTCGAATCGCCGTGGCGACCGTTCGTGGGCGCGCCACCGGCTTGCCGCGCACGAGGGGTGCCGCGCCCTCCGCCTGGGCGCCGTGCATTTGCGGGCGGGAGGAGCCCTGGGTGCGGGCCAGCTCGGAGAAGCCGCGCCAGTAGGCGGTGATGTTGCCGCCATTGCCCACCGGGATGAAGAGTTCAGAGGGGACCTCGCGCAATTGCTCGACGATCTCGAAGGCGGCGGTCTTTTGGCCCTCGATCCGATCGGGATTTACCGAGTTGACCAGGGCCACACCCGGCTGGTCGGCCATCTGCCGGACGAGCTTGAGGGCGGTGTCGAAGGTGCCCTTCACGGTGAGGACGGTGGCCCCGTAGGCGAGGGCCTGGGCCAGCTTGCCGGCGGCGATGCCCCCGGCCGGGACGACCACCACGGCGCGGAGGCCACAGCGCGCGGCATAGGCGGAGGCAGACGCGCTCGTGTTGCCGGTGGAGGCGCAGAGGAGAGTCTTCGCCCCGGCTTCGACCGCCTTCGCGGTGGCGAGTGCCATCCCCCGGTCCTTGAACGATCCACTGGGGTTCAGGCCCTCGTACTTGAAATACAGCTGGTGGAGGCCGATCGATGGGCCGATCCGCGAGGAGCGAACCAGTGGGGTCGACCCCTCGCCCAGCGTGATGCGCGGCGTGGTCGCGGTCACGGGCAGCGACGCGGCATAGCGCTCGATGATGCCGGGCGTCATGCCCGCATGCTAGCGTTCCGGAAATGCCGCGAGCGCCCTATCGGATCGGGATGCTGGGGCTTGGCCACGTCGGCGCTGCGCTGGCGCGCCGCCTGGTCGAGGACGCTGACGCGGTCGCGCGCGCGGCGAACCGCCCAATCCGATTGGAAGCGGTTGCTGTCGCCCGCCCGCAAGGCCGGTCAGCGCCGGCGCCCCTGATGGCGGCCGATCAGCTCCTTGCCCTTGCAGGCCTCGATGCCGTGGTCGAGCTCGTGGGTGGGCTCGAGCCGGCGCATACCTATATAAAGAGGGCGCTTTCCGCCGGCCTCGAGGTAATCACCGCGAACAAGCAGGTGATCGCCACCCATGGGCCGGCGCTTGCTGGCCTCGGGCGGCTCCGATTCGAAGCGTCGGTGGCGAGCGCCATCCCGATCGTCGAAACGCTGGCCGATACCCTGGCGCCGGACCGCATCCGCTCGATCATCGGCATCCTCAACGGCACCACCAATTCCATCCTCGGGGCGATCGCCGGTGGGGCGAGCTACGCGGAGGCGCTGGCCGACGCCCAGCGGCGCGGCCTTGCCGAGGCCGATCCCAGCGCCGATGTCGACGCCCACGACCCAGCCGCCAAGCTGGCCATCCTGGCGATGCTGGCGTTCCGCCGCCGCGTCGACCCCTCCCACATCGAGCGGGTGGGGATTCGCAGCCTCGGTCCGGCGGAGCTGGCGGCAGCGCGGCAACGAGGCTTTGTCATCAAGTTGATCGCGGCGGCCACCACCCTCGATGGCACGACCATCGAGGCCGACGTCCGGCCGCGACTGGTCCCCCAGGACGCGGCGATGGCGGGCGTCGATGGGGCGATGAATGCGATTGCGATCGATGCCGAGTACGCCGGCTCGCTCGTCCTCCACGGACCCGGTGCCGGCCCGGATGCGGCCGCCAGCGCCGTGCTCGCCGACCTGGTGCGTGCGGCGAAGGACGCGCCGGCGTCGGCCGGATCGCTGCTCGCCGGTTTGGCGGACCAGCCGGCGGCGACGGTGGCGCCTCTCGGCCTCAAGAACCCGTATCCTGCAGCGTCATGACGGTGGGGGTCACGTGTCTGTCTCGCTGACGCTCGACGAGGTCAAGCAACGGGCCCGGCGGGCGCCGATGGTCCCGATCTTCCGGGACATGCTGTCGGACGCGCTTACCCCGGTGACGGCCTATGCCGCGCTGGCGAGTGACGGCCCCGCCTATTTGCTCGAGAGCGTCGAGCGTGGCGAACATCTCGGTCGCTATTCCTTCGTGGCAGCGGACCCGATGGCGATCGTCACCATCGCGGGCGGGGTTGCCACGGTGCAGGACGCGAACGGGCGCCACGAGCTCGAGGGCGTAGACCCGCTCCGGGCGCTGGAAGCCTACCTAAAGATGTTCGCCGCGGAACCGGCCGACGGTCTCCCCGAAGGCTTCTGCGGCGGCGCCGTCGGCTACCTCGGCTACGAGGCCGCACGCTACCTCGAGCGTCTGCCGCTTCCCCCGTCGGATCCGTTGGGCGTGGCCGACGGCGTCTTCATCATCACTGATACGCTCGCCTGTTTCGACCACGTCCGCCACCAACTGAAACTCGTGACGCACGTTCGCACCCAGCGAGCCCCGATCGAAGCCCGCTACACCGAGGCGGTCGCCCGGATCGACGATCTGGCCCGCCGCTTGAACCGGACGGTTCGCCTGCGCCCCCTGGAACCGGCCAACCAACCTGCCGCGGTTAGCGCGCCGGGTAATGTGTCGCAGCCGGATTTTTTCAAGGCTGTTGAGGCGGCGAAGGCGCACATCCTGGCGGGAGACATCTACCAGGTGCAACTCGCGCAGCGCTTTACGGTGCCGCTCCAGGCCGAGCCCTTCGACGTCTACCGGCTGTTGCGAGCCTTGAATCCGTCGCCCTACATGTATTTCCTCAAACTGCCGTCCGTCACCATCCTGGGGACGTCGCCCGAGATCCTCGTTACCGTGCAGGGGCGTCAGCTGCGCTACCGGCCGATCGCCGGCACCCGGCGCCGGGGCCGGGACGATGCCGCCGACCGCCGGATGGAGGAGGAGCTCCGCTCCAGCGAGAAGGAACGCGCCGAGCACGTGATGCTGGTCGACCTCGGCCGCAACGACCTCGGGCGGGTCTGCGAGATCGGCAGCGTCAAGGTCACCGAGCTGATGACCGTCGAGCGCTACTCGCATGTCATGCACCTGGTCTCGAACATCGTGGGGACCCTCCGACCGGACTGCACCCCCATGGACGCCCTGCGCGCCTGCTTTCCGGCGGGCACCGTGACCGGCGCGCCAAAGATCCGCGCCATGGAAATCATCGCCGAGCTCGAGGGCGAACGCCGGGGGGTCTACGCGGGCGCGATCGGTTACCTGAGCTTCACCGGCGATCTCGATACCTGCATCGCGATCCGAACCATGGTGGTCAAGGATGGGCAAGCCACGGTGCAGGCCGCCGCCGGCATCGTTGCCGACTCGGTCCCGGCGGAAGAACTGCTCGAGACCAAGAACAAGGCTTCCGCGCTGCTGCAAGCGCTGGCCGCCGCCGAGCCGGTCGCGGTCGAGAGCCGGGGAGGGGCCTGACGTGGAGCGAAGGGAGGTGGTCCTGGTGATCGACAACTACGATTCGTTTACCTACAACCTGGTGCAGTACCTGGGTGAGCTCGGTGAGGCGGTGGTCGTTCGGCGCAACGACGAGATCACGCTGCTGGAGATCGCGCCGCTGAGTCCGGTGGCGGTCGTGCTCTCGCCCGGGCCGGGGACGCCGGCCGAGGCCGGCGTCTGCAAGGAGTTGCTGGTCGAGCTCGGCCCAACGCTTCCCGTCCTGGGCGTGTGTCTCGGGCATCAGTGCCTGGGCGAGGCCTTCGGCGGGACCGTCCGCCGCGCGACCCAGGTGATGCACGGCAAGGTTTCGCGCGTGACGCACAACGAGCAATCGGTCTTCCGCGGCATCCCGAGTCCATTTGCGGCGACCCGCTACCACTCCCTGGTGGTCGATCGCGAGAATCTACCGCCCGACCTCGAGGTTACCGCCTGGACCGATGACGGCACGGTGATGGGACTGCGTCACCGTCAGTATCCACTCGCGGGTGTCCAGTTCCATCCCGAGGCGATCCTCACCGAGCACGGCCATGCGCTGCTCGCGAACTTCCTGCAAGACGCCCGCGCGTGGAGACAGGGCAACTAAGCCAGAAATTGCACGCAGCGTGATCCGTCATGTGCAATCTCGTCAAAGACCGCGTCATTGTTTTGGACATGTGTCCGAAGTTTTCGCCGCGGAGTTCCGTCACACTGAGCGTCGTGGAAGAAATCCAGAAAAGCTGCCTTTTGTGTCGACATTGTTTCGAAGGGCTGGTCCGATGACGTGTTACGGTGGCGTTTGATCAGCTGTGAGAACTATTGCTGGAGGCTTGAGATCGATGCCCTCGTCTGATCGCCCACGCCTCGCCATCATCGCGCATGATGGCAAGAAGGCAGATTTGGTCGCCTTCGCGACCTTCAACCGCGATCGCCTCGCGGAATATGACCTGATCGCGACCGGCGCGACCGGGGACTTGCTGCGCGACAAAGTCGGCCTCAACGTGGAAGGCGTCACCGCGGGCCCGCACGGGGGCGATGTCCAGATTGCCAGCCGCGTCGTCGAAGGCGAGATCGACGCGGTCATTTTCCTGGTGGATCCCCTCGACAAACATCCACACGATCCTGACATTCAGACCTTGCTGCGCATCTGCAACGTGCGCAACGTTCCGCTGGCGACCAACATCGCCACCGCCGACGTCTTGATCAGCTCGCCACTGCTCGAGAGTTTGCGCGCCGCCAGCTAACCGCGTCCAATAATCGCACCCTCGGCGCCTGCCGAGCGCAATTCCTCTACGTCGGCGATGCCGGCGATGCCTCCGGCCACGATCACGCGAAGGCCGAGCCGCCTGAGGGTCTGAAGCCGCGAAGGTCAACCCCGTCCAGCGTGCCGTCGTGTTTGACATTGGTAGGGGCATTGATTCGACGGCGGTCTGGCGCGAGCTCGCAAACCGCCGCGGTTGAGGTTGCAAAACGCCTCCTGAAACGCGCATCATGCGGCTGCCGTGATAGATGGCTGAGGAGGTAATCGAATGGCCGATGCGAAGCAGATGGCGCGGCAGTCGATCGATGCGTTCAACCGGGGAAACCTCGATGAGTGGGGAAAGAACGTAGCCGCAGACGCTGAGCTGGTGACGCCGATGGCCGGCACGATCAAGGGACGCGAGGCGATCAAGGGCTACTTTGAGCAAATGCGTCAAACCTTCCCTGACGCCCACATCGATGTTCACAACGTGATCGCCGAAGGCAATACCGTCGTCGTCGAGTACACCTTTACAGGTACGCACAAAGGTCCGATGCGCACACCTACGGGTGAGACCATCCCGCCCACGAACAAGAAGCTGTCCGGACCGGCGCTGGATATCGGTGTCGCGGACGACAAAGGGCAGCTGAAGTCGCTGCACCAGTACTTCGACACGGCCCGAGGGCTGCAGCAGCTCGGCCTCATGCCGGCGCCCACCGCCGCTGCGCGCAGCTAGAAAGCCCCCACCCTGACCCTCCCCCGCGAGGCGGGGGAGGGGAAGGTTGGCGGGGTGGAACATCGACGAATTGGTTAGGGGATGGTCGGGCGCTGGCCCGCAGTCTCCTGCGCTTCGCGAGCAGCGCTTTCGCCCTGCTCATGGGTCGCGTTTTCGTTCGGGGTGAACGTCCCCGATCCGCCGCCGGGCCGCTGCCCCGAATTCTCCTGGGCTTCGACCGTGGCGCTTTCGCTGGATTCGTGGGTCGCGTTCTCGTTGGACTTAAAGGTTCCGGCGGCGGCACTTGGGCTCGCCGTTGCAGCGGTTAGCTGATAGGTCGACCCGTTGTTGCCGCTGTTCGCTGCGGTGGCTGCCAGCGGGCCGGCCAGGGTCGCCCCGATCACGCCGCCCGCGATCAGCGATCCTGCGACCCCCGCAACCGTCACGACTCGTTGGATTGGCGTCAAGATGCTTCTCACCTCCTTCTCATAAAGACTGGCGTGCTTGGAGACTGGCGTCTCCATCGCTGGGGCCAGTCTGCGGCCGCCAACCTTTCAGAAGGATTACAGGGGGGCCCTGTTAGGTGCGGCCTACAGGCGACGAGCGTAGTAATGGATCGCCGGGCCGGCGGCCACCGCCACGCGTGCCGCCACCCGACGCGCCTCCCTGGGGATGGCTCCGGGCTGCTGGCTGGCAAGCACCAGGATTCCGACCAATTGCGTACCGATCGACAAGGGTTCGGCGTGGAAACTCCGTGACCTGTCCTCGCGTACGGCTGCGCCCACTTCGTCCGGCAGGTCCAGACGGTGGAGATCGGCACACCAGTATGGTTCGCGGGCGCGAAGGGCATCCTGCCATTGCGCTGGGTATTTTGAGACGTGCTGTAACGGCCAGGAGCGGAGCTCGGCCTTGTTGCCTCGCGCAATGGCGATAAACCTCAGCATGTTCCGTTTGGATTGGTAGAGCGCGAGTGTGACCACCTCGACGGCACCAAGCGTGGCGACCCCGTGCACCAACTCCTGCACCGCACGCCCGGCTGATTGCGATTGGACGAGCCGCACGCCCATGGCATGGACTTCGGCCAGGCGGCGACCTTCCTCGATCTGCTCGCGGTTGACTGCCTCGCGCAGGGAGAAGTTCTCGATGGCGACCCGGTCAGGCGTGTTCGGCAATGTGGAGGAGGCTTCGTCGATGATGTCCGCGATCGCCTGCAGAGCGTAGCCGCGCTCCCGGACCAGGTGGCGCACGTACAGGATCCGCTCGAGGTCCGACTCCGAGTAGAGGCGGGTTCCTCCCTCACTGCGCTCGGGTGCTAGCAGGGCGTATTGATCTTCCCAGAGGCGAAGGGTCGATGGGCTCAAGCCTGTCTTCTGGCTCACGACGCCGATCTTGTAGACGCCTGGCATTGCCTATATCCCCCTACCTAGTCGGCAGACGAATCTCCAGTAAATCTATTTGCCTGCAATCGTGTGCAGTTCAATAATGCACCAAGCAGGGGGATGGGGAAGTCTTCGCGTGGAGTCATCGCCGTTGGCCGCCTGTCGATCGACCGTGATCCCACGGCCGGGGCGGTTCCTCCCACCAGTGCCGACGGTCCCGCGCTGGCAGCCGCCGTCGGCGCCTGGCTGGTGGGCGTCGACGCGGCGGTCTGCGCCGTCATCGGACCGGATTTCCCCACCCGTCTGATCCTCGAGTTCACGCGGGCCGGGATCGATACCAGTCGGATCCAGCCAGCCGCAGGTGCCGATGGCTCAGCGCTCGCGGACCTCGATCCGCTCCCGGAGCAGCTGGCAAGCCTGAGCCCACGCTGGTCGGTTCACGTCTGCGGATTGCCGGCGGGCTGCCAGCGCGAGATCGTCCGCGCGGTCAGCCCACGGGCCGCCTCTACCACGCTCGACGTCGATCTTGCCGGGGTCGAACAGCCAAACGTGAACGACCTCCTGGCCCTGGCGGCACGGTGCGACGCGTTCCTGCTGGGCCACATGGAGGTGGCGCAGCTTTGGCCGGGGGAAGCGCCGCGGAGTGTGCTGCGCCTGATGGCACACGCCGGGGTACGGGCCGCGGTGGTCAAGCTGGGCGCGGGCGGCTCGCTCGGGATGCGCCAGGGTGAAGTCATCTCGATGCCGGCGTTCCCGACGGCGGCCAGCGGTAGGATACCGGCCGGCGATGTCTACTCGGGCGCATTCGCCGCCATCTACGCCGGCGACCAGGATCTCCGCCGCGCGATGGCCTGGGCGACGGCGGCCGCATCGGTCGCGGTTGAATCGAAGGTTCTCCTCAGTCAGGTCAGCGACTTTGCTCGAAATCGGGTGGACGCCCGGGCACGAATCCTCGACGGGGCGATGAAAGCGCACGCCGATTGAGTTAGCCGTTCGCGCCGGTGGCGGCCGCGGCCAGCCGCAGGATGCTGCCGTCGATCTGATAGGCACGCGCCGCCCTGGACATTGCCTGTGCCACGGAGTCGTGATGGCGGTCCGCGATCGCGATCACGCTCCCGCCGGCACCGCTGAGCGCGGCGCCCAGCGCGCCGGCCTGCTCCGCCGCGGCGATGACGTCATCGAGATAGGGATAGGCGCGGGCCCGGCCGGGCTGATGCAAGCGATCGTCCATGGCGCTCCGGACCAGGGCGCGATCCCGCGACGAACAGGCAAGGACCCACTCGGCGACGCGTCCGAGGTTGAAGACCGCGTCCGCGCGAGCCGGCCGGCGCGGCACCAGACGGCGGGCCTCATGCGTGGGGGAGAGGTCGTTGGGAACGAAAAGGACGGCACGCCAGCGGGGTGGCCAATCGAGGCGATGCACGCGAACTCCGCCGTTTTCGGTCACGGCGATGCAGAAGCCACCGTAGAGAGCCGCCGCCAGGTTGTCGCCGTGCCCCTCGAGGGGAATGGCGAGCTCGAGGATGCGCTGCGCGGAGACGCGCAGGCCGCGTAATTTCGCGCCGAGCGTGATGCCGGCCACGATCGCGGCGGCGCTGCTACCCAGGCCGCGCCCGATTGGGATCCGATTGCGGACGCGAAGCGTAAGTCCTTGGAGTGGGGGACTCCATCCGGCAAAGGGCTCCTGCGCTGAACGAACCAGCAGGTTCTTGCGGGTGAGCGGGACCTCGGCGGCGCCTTCGCCATCCCACGCGATGCTCGTCTTGGGCGATTCGCGAGCCTCGACGTCGAGGTGCAGGTCGAGCGCCAGGGCGAGGACGTCGAAACCCGGCCCGAGGTTGGCCGATGAGGCCGGCACCCGGACCGTGGCGGACCTGGGCACTACAGGTTGAATGCCTGGTGCAGGCCGGCGACCGCCTCTTTGATCCGATCGGCCTTGATGATGCAGGTGATGCGGACTTCCGAGGTCGAGATCATCTCGATGTTGATGCCGAGCCCCGACAGCGTCTTGAACATATTCGCCGCCACGCCCGGTTGGCCTCGGATGCCGCTGCCGATCACGGAGACCTTGGCGAGGCCGTCCTGCGCCAGCACCGTCCGGGCGCCGATCTCCTGGGCGACGCCGTCCAGGATGCGCTTCGCCTGCCGGCCGTCGGCCGTCGATACCGTGAACGACATGTCGGTCACGCCCTCGTGGCTGGCCGTCTGGACGATGACGTCGGCCGCGATGTCCGCCTCGGCCAGGGGCAGGAAGATCGAGGCGGCGATGCCGGGACGATCCGGGACGCCGACCACGGAGAGCCGGGCGACCTGCTCCTCATGGGCGATGCCGCGAACCCGATTCCGGTCCTCCATGATCCTTTCCTCCGACGTGATGATGGTACCGGGCCCGGCATGGAAGCTCGACCGTACATGGAGCTCGAGGCCGTAGGCCTCCGCGATCTCGACCGCCCGCGGATGCATGACTCGTGCGCCGGCGCTGGCCAGCTCGAGCATCTCGGGATAGGCAATGTGCGTCAGCAAGCGGGCAGCGGGTACGAACCTTGGGTCGACGGTATAGATGCCGTCGACGTCGGTGAAGATCTCGCAGGCCTGGGCCTTGAGAGAGGCGGCGAGCGCAACCGCGGTGGTGTCGGAACCGCCGCGGCCGAGCGTGGTCACTTCCATCTCGAGGCCCATCCCCTGGAAGCCCGCGACCACCACCACCCGGCCGGCCGCCAACTCGCGCTGGATGCGGGCGGGCGTGAGGCCCACGATGCGGGCCTTCGCATGCCGCTGGTCGGTCTGGATGCCGGCCTGGAAGCCGAGCAGCGAAACGGCAGGGATCCCGAGCTCGGTCAAAGCCATGGACATCAGTGGCGCCGAGACCCCTTCCCCGGTTGAAAGCAGTTGGTCGAGCTCGCGCGCGGCCGGCTCCCTGGCAACGCGTGCTGCCAGGCCGAGCAGCCGGTCGGTCGAGTCGCCCATGGCGCTGACCACGACCACGACGTCGTAGCCCGCTCGCTGGGCGGTAGCGACCCGTTTAGCCGCCTTCTTGATGCGGGCCGGCGTGCCGAGCGAGGTGCCGCCGAACTTCTGGACGAGGATTGGTCTGGCCACGAAGTCAGGTTGCGCGCTCAACATAGCCCTCCCGCGTGAGCCACTCCGCCAGGAGGACCGCGCCCTTACCGGCGCCGAGCTTCGTGTTGTGCGAGAGCACGACGTACTTGACCCCCTTGAGGACCGGCTCGTCGCGGACCCGTCCGACCGTGACCGTCATCCCGTCGCCGGCATCCCGGTCGCGGCGCGGTTGCGGCCGGAACGGATCCGGGTCGACCCGCAGCAAGCGGTCCGGCGCCGACGGCAGGCCCTTCAACCCATCGATGCCGAAGGCGTTCATCGCCGCGGTGGCTGCCGCCGCATCGGTGGGACGCTCGGTGCCGACATTGACCGTCTCCAGGTGGCCATCGCTCACGTTCACCCGGGTGCAGGTGCAGGACACGGCGAAAGGCGCCGGCTCGCCCCAGTGGCCGAGGATCTTCCGAGTCTCGCGCTCGACTTTTTCTTCCTCACCGGGGATGAAGGGGATGACATTGTCGATCACGTCCAGGGCCAGCACGCCGCCCTGGCGGCCAGCGCCGGAGACGGCCTGCAGCGAGGTCATCGTCACGGCACGCACGCCGAAGGCATCGTGCAGGGGTTTCAACGAGACGGCCAGGCCGGTCGTCGTGCAATTCGGGATGGGCGCGATGAAGCCCCGCCAACCCCGCGCGCGCCGCTGATCGTGGAGCGCCTCGGCGTGCGCGTCGTTGATCCCGGGGATCAGGATCGGCACGTCGGGCTCGTAGCGAAAGGCCGACGCCGTACTGATGACCGGCACCCGTTCCGCGAAGCGCGGCTCCCATACCTCCGCGACCTCCCTGGAAACGGCGCTGAACACGAGGTCGAGGGGCGACTCGAGCAGCGCTTCGTCGCTCAGGCATCGCAGTCCGGCGAGCGAGTCGTCCAGCCGGCCTTCCGCATACCAGCGGCTGCTGCCCGACGGGTCGCGCAAGGCATCGCCCAACGATTTTCCGGCCGAGTGCTCGGAGGCACCCACCGCCGTGACCGTAAACCAGGGGTGTCGTCCGAGCGCGGCGAGCACTTGCTGACCTGCCAGTCCGGTTGCGCCCAGCACGCCCGCCCGCAGGAGTTCCGTCATGCCAGCACGGCCGGTGCGTCCTCCACCTCGGCCAGCGCGCGCACGAAGTCCGACGCGCGGGCCCTGCCCAGCTGCAGCCGGTGGCCATCCCGGACCCCGAAGAGCTCCGTGGTCTTGAGTCCACTGCCGGTAATGCAGATCACGACGGTCTCGTCGCGCCGGATGCGACCCTGGGCGACCAGTTCCTGGAGCCCCGCCACCACCACGCCACCGGCGGGCTCGCTCAAGATACCTTCGGTTTCGGCGAGCAGAGCCATGCCTTCCTGGACCGCATCCTCGCGGCAGGCCGTGGCCCACCCACCCGACGCACGGACCGCGCGTGCCGCGTACCGGCCATCGGCGGGGTTGCCGATCGCCAGCGACTTGGCGATGCTGTTCGGCCGGACCGGCGTGATGGTGTCGCCACCCCGCTGGACCGCGGTGCTCACCGGGGCGCAGCCCTCGGCCTGCGCGGCATGGATCCGCGTCGGGGCCTCCGCAAGGAGACCGGCGCCGACCAGCTCCTGGAAGGCCTTGGCCGTCTTCGCCAGCAGCGATCCGGCGGCCACCGGCACGACGATGTGGTCGGGTGCGCGCCAGCCGAGCTGTTCCACCACCTCGAACGCCAACGTTTTGCTCCCTTCCGAGTAGAAGGGCCGGAGGTTGACGTTGACGATCGCCCAGCTGTACAGGTCGGCGAGCTCGGCGCAGAGGCGGTTGACGTCGTCGTAGGTACCACCGACCTCGACCACGGTGGCGCCGTAGGCGCTCGCCGCCCCGACCTTGCCAGGCTCCAGCCCGGCCGGGATAAAGACCATGGCGCGCAGCCCGGCGCGCGCCGCGTAGGCGGCAACCGAGCCTGCCAGGTTCCCGGTGGAGGAACAGGAGAGCGTGTCGAAACCGTAGGAGAGGGCGAAATTGGTGGCGACCGCTACGTTGCGATCCTTGAACGACCCGGTCGGGTTCAGGGTGTCGTTCTTCAGGTAAAGATGGTCGAGGCCGAGTTCCTTCCCGAGGTTGCGCGCCTTGACCAGCGAGGTGAAGCCGGTCCCCAGGTCGATCGGCTCGCCCTCCGGAGCAGGCAAGAGCTCGCGGTAGCGCCAGATTGAGTTCGGACCTTTGGCGATCGAGTCGCGGCTGATCCGCTGCCGGACCTCCTCGAAGTCGTAGGCGACCTCGAGCGGCCCGAAACAGTGCTCGCAGACATAGGCGGGTTCGAAGTCCCGCAACCGTCCGCACTCCCGGCATCGCAGCCTCTTCACCGACTTCCTCCTCGACGCTTGATAAGAAATAAAAAAAGCCCCTGCGGAGAGGGGCCGTCTTGTCCGTGACTGCATCATCTTTCAGACTTTCGTCTGACGGACTTTCCACCTTGCCGGGAACCCGGTAGGTTGGCAGGCTTCACAGGGCCGGCCCCTCAGCACACTCTTGATAACCGTCGCTATTCAGTTGTCGGAAAAGACTACCAGTCCCTCACCGTCCTCGTCAATTCGATTACGTAATTCGAGGCATCCCGCCGTAAACCGGGGTGCACCACTGTCGATATCGCGGATCGTTGCCGCGGACGGCACGGAAGTAGGCCTCCTGCAGGCGCAGCGTGGTGGTGCCGGGCCGGCCGGTGCCGACCGCGCGCCCATCCACTTCGACGATGGGCGCCACCTGCACACCGGTGCCGCAGAGGAAGGCTTCGTCGGCCTGGTAGACCTCGGTCCGGTCGACGCTGCGCTCGACGACATCGAGCTCGACGTCGGCCGCCAGCTGCATCACCGCCGCGCGCGTGATGCCGACCAGGATGTCATCGGTCACCGGAGGGGTGACGAGGGTCTGCCCCTGGATCATGAAGAAGTTGGCGGCGCTGCCCTCGGCGATGTGGCCATCCTCGGTCAGCATCAGGCAATCGTCGTAGCCCGCCGCGTTCGCGTCTTCGGTGGCAAGCGCGGTATTGATGTAGGCGCCGGTGATCTTCGCCCGCGCCGGGATGCTGTTGTCGCTCACCCGCCGCCAGGAGGAGATCGTGACTCGCAGGCCATCGGTGCGGGCGTAGGGCCCCATCGGCATGGCGAAGATCGCCACGTCATCTTCGGGCGAGTGGAGATCGACCTTGATCATGGCGGAGGCCTTGTAGGCGAGCGGCCGGACGTAGACGTCGGTGCGGTAGCCGTCGCGGCGCACCACCTCGCGGGTCAGCTCGCAGAGCTGCTCCACAGTCTCGTCGAGCTTGATCTTGAGCAGCGCCGACGACTTGAGGAACCGCTGGTAATGCTCGGCCAGCTTGAGCAGGTAGACCTCTTGATGGTCAGGGTTCCAGTAGCCGCGGATCCCCTCGAAGCAGGCGGTCCCGTAGTTGAGCGCGTGGGTCCCGATGCTCACCTTCGCCTCGTCAAAGGGGACGATCGAACCCTGGAAATAGGCGAAGCCGCCGTAGACCGCTTTGGTTGGCGGGGGCGGCGCGCTTTCGGGTGACGCCAGCGGCTCGATCGCCATCAGACGACCCCGACCGCCAGCGCGGGCTGTACGGAATGCACGATATCTTCCAGGTCTTTGTCGAGGATGTCTTTCTTGCGGTCGGCCAGCTGCAGGAACTGTTCCCAGGCCCGGCTGAAGGCGGCCTCCGGCAGGTGGTAACCGAGCTCGGCCAGCCGGAACTGAAAGGCATGCCGCCCCGACCGAGGCGAGAGCACGATGCGGCTCTCGCCCATCCCCACATCTTCGGGCCGCATGATCTCGTAGGTGAGTTTGTCTTTGAGAACGCCGTCCTGGTGGATCCCGGAGGCGTGGGCGAACGCGTTGGCGCCCACCACCGCCTTGTTGGGCTGTACCGGGACCCCGGTATGTCGCGAGACCAGGGTGCTGACCTCCGCCAGCCGCGTGGTGTCGATGCCGGTGCGAAGCCGCAGCGATCGCTCGCGCGTCCGCAGGATCATGACGACTTCCTCGAGCGAGGCATTGCCGGCCCGCTCGCCGATGCCGTTGATGGTGCACTCCACCCGGCGCGCCCCATTGAGGACGGCGGCGATGCTGTTGGCGGTCGACAGCCCCAGGTCGTTGTGGCAGTGAACGCTGATCATGGCCCGTTCGATATTCCGCACATTGGCGCGAATCGCCGCGATCAAGGCGCCAAACTCATTGGGCAGCGTGTAGCCGGTGGTATCCGGGATGTTGACGACGGTGGCGCCAGCGTCGATCACCGCCTCGAGGGTCTCAAAGAGGTACTCGGGGTCCGCCCGGCCGGCGTCCTCGGGGGAATACTCGACCTCGTTGCAGAGGCTGCGCGCGTAGGCGACGGCCTCGGTGCCGCGCTGGAGCACGTCGCGCCGGTTGGATCGCAGCTTGCGCTCGATGTGAATGTCGGACACGGAGAGCACCATATGGATCTGCGACCGCGGCGCTTCTCGAACCGCCTGCCAGACGGCGTCGATGTCGGGCCGGGCCGCCCGCGCCAGCGCGGTGATCATCGGACCCTGCACCTGGCGCGCGATGCGCTGCACCGCCTCGAAGTCGCCAGGGGAAGAGAGCGGAAAGCCGGCTTCGATGACATCGACACCGAGGAGTGCCAGCTGCCGCGCGATCGCCAGCTTCTGGTCGGGGTTGAGCGACGCGCCCGGCGACTGCTCGCCGTCGCGCAGCGTAGTGTCGAAAATATAGACGCGGTCGTCGACTGGGCCGGGCGCGGCGCCCATCAGTTGCGCGCCTTGCCGTCGGGTTTGAGCCAGGGCATCATGGCGCGCAGCTCCGCGCCGACCTTCTCGATCAGCGAGTCCTTGGCCTGCCGCCGGTAGGCGTTGAAGGCGGGTCGGCCGGCCTGGTTCTCGAGGATCCAGGTGCGGGCAAAGGTCCCATCCTGGATCTCGCGAAGGATCTGGCGCATCTCCTCGCGGACTGCCGGGCTGATCACGCGCGGCCCGCTGACATAGTCGCCGAACTCGGCGGTGTCGCTGATGCTGTATCGCATGTAGCTCATGCCGCCCTGGTACATCAGGTCCACGATCAGCTTCATCTCGTGCAGGCATTCGAAATACGCCAGCTCGGGCTGGTAGCCGGCCTCGACCAGGGTCTCGAACCCGGTCTTCACCAGTGAGGTGAGCCCGCCGCAGAGCACCGCCTGCTCGCCGAAGAGATCGGTCTCGGTCTCCTCTTTGAAGGTGGTTTCGAGCACCCCGGCCATCGTCGACCCGATGCCACGCGCGTAGGCGAGGGTGCGCGCTCGGGCCTTGCCGGTCGTGTCCTGGTGCACCGCGAAGAGGGCAGGAACGCCGACCCGTTCCTTGAAGAGTCGGCGCACGATATGGCCCGGCCCCTTGGGAGCGACCATGGCGACGTCGATGTCGGGCGGCGGAACGATCTGGCTGAAATGAATGTTGAACCCGTGCGCGAACATCAGCGCCGCGCCCGGCTTCAGGTTGGGCTTTACCGCCTCGTCGTAGAGGCGCTTCTGGGTCTGGTCGGGCACCAGCATCATGACCAGGCTGCCGGCCTCGACCGCCTTTTCGACCGTCTCCACCCGCAGGTCTTCCTGCTCGGCGGCCTCCCACGATGGGCTGCCCTTGTAGAGGCCGACCACGACGTCGACCCCACTGTCCTGCAAGTTGAGCGCGTGGGCATGGCCCTGGCTGCCATAGCCGATCACGGCGACCCGCTGTCCGGCCAGCGCCGACATGTCGGCATCGCCGTCGTAATAGACCTTGGCCATTAGAGGTAGGTCTGGGTGGTGAGGTTGTTCAGCCGTGGGTTGAGGCCGATCACCTGGTCGGCATCGACCGGGACATCGATCAGGATCGACTGGCCCTTGGTTTCGTAACAGGCGTCCATGATCTCCTTGAGGTTGCTGAGATCGGCTTTGACGCGGAAGCCGTCCCAGCCGTGCGCCTTAGCGGCGCCCACGAAGTCGATGGACGGCAGGGTCGAATGGTAGCGGCGCTTCTCGACGTCGGGAATAACGACCTCGAGGCCCTTGTCGACGATGCCGTAGACGCCGTTATTGATGATGAACACCCGAAGATCGAGGTTGGCGGCATCCGCGAGCGTGCCGCCGAACAGCCGCCAGCAGCCGTCCCCCGTGAAGACGAAGGTATGGAGACTCGGGTCCGCCATCTTGGCACCGATCCCGAGCCCGAAGCCACCACCCATCGCCGATCCGTCGTGCGCGGTGTGGAAGGGAATGTACGGATGCGGGCGCTGGGTCACGTACTGGCGATCCTTGTAGGCGATGCAGACATCGTCGAAACCGATGCTGTTGGGGCGCCAGGACTTGTGCAGCCGCTCGTAGAAGTCGATGAAGTCGACCGAGCCGTCGCGCACGTCGCGGGTGATGTGGCGGTTGTTGAGGCGCTTGGGCACGTCGACCGCCGGCCGGCGACCCACACCCCGCTGCTTCAGCCGGGGGATGACCTGCCCGAGGGTCAGGTCGAGATCGCCGCGGACCACGGTGTAGTTGCCGCGGACGCGATGCCGGAACTCGTCGGCGATGTGGCCGTAGGGCTCGGTCAATCCGGTGAGGTGCCACACGTCGCCGGCCGGGATGGCGCCCAGGTTTAACGAGTACTCACCCGAGTCGAAGCCGAGGGTGATGACGCAATCCTCGGGGCCAAGGCTCCGCCAGAGCTTCATGGCCTCGTCGTTGCCGCCGAACGAGATGTAGCCAAACCCGAATTCATTCGAGGGCGAGACGGCGTTCGCCCCGTTTACCGACCACACTGTCGGCGCCTGCAGCAGCTCAGAGAGCTGCGTGGTCATCGCCGGCATACCGGGCCAGCGAGCGGCCTCGCTGCTGACGTAGATCACGACCCGGCGCCCGTCCGCGATGCCAGGAAACTCCTCGACGAAGCGGTCGACATCCTGCTGGCGGAAGCCGCGCGATCGATCGCGCGAGGGCACATCGACGATGGCCGTCTTGGAAAGAATGTCGGGATAAAAGCAGATCGCAACCGGCTTGGATTCGAGCAGGACGGATTGCGCCCGCTCGAGCTGCTCCTCCATCGCCTCGATGTCGTCGATGACCACGCAGCCATCACCGAACTCGGCCTGCAGCTGCGGCACGATATTCATCCCATGGATCGACACGTCCTGCAGGGGACTCTGGCCGATCGACATCGTGGAGTTCAGCGCGACCAGGAAGACCGAGGGAATGTTGTGCAGCTTGGCATCGGTCATGCCGCTACCGCCGAGCTTGGTGGCCGCCCCCGTCGTTGTGATACAACCGCCGATCCGACCCGAGGCCATGTAATAGCCCAGCGGGACGTAGCCGGCGACGTATTCGGCCATGGTCAGCATCCGCGGCACGCCGTCGCGCGCCTCGGCCGGGTCAGAGAACGGCTGGAGGTGTTTGGTGACGTGGATCAGCCCGCCACCATTGACGCCGGCGTAGCCGGTAATGCCCCAGCGCCGTAAGGTTTCGATTAGCCAGTAGTTCCCGCTGGTGTGCTCCATCGGGGCCGGCGTAAACGGGGTCAGCTCCTGCTCGACGCGGTCAATCATTTGTGTGCCCATTGCCCGGTCATCCGCTGAACATCCGGTTGATGTCGTCGGTGACGTCGCCGAATCTCGCGGTCGAAGCGCGCTTGGCGACGGCGGCCGTCAGCGCCTCGGTGCAGATCCCGGCCACGTCGATCTGGTACCGCCGCTCCTGGATCTCGTGGTGCAGCGGGTCGGGAATCTCGATCGTGTAACTGGCCATCGGTACCCTCCTTGCAGCTGGCTTGGTATACGGCTCGCTCTGCTGCAAGGACGAGAGGCCTGCCTCCCGCGGTACCACCCTGCTTGCGGCCCCGGCCGCCCCTCTTGTCGAGCCAACCCGCTCTGGGGGTGAGTAATCCCATCAACGCCGGTTGACTCAGGGGCCACGCTACCAGCCGGGACCAGACTCGTCTATTGTGCGAACCATCCAAAAGTCTTTGTTTCTTTCGGTCCTTCACGCCAGCCCCGAGTTGAGGCATACTAAGGCCTCTCATGGCGCTGACTGTCCGGGAAGCGATGGCGCTAGGGGGTTTGCGGCGGGGCGAGGTGCTGGCCGGCGCCAGCGGCCTTGACCGAACCATCACCTGGGTGAAGGTCCTCGAATCCCCCGACACGATCAGCTGGCTCGCCGAGGGCGAGCTGCTGCTGACCGTTGCCTTCGCGATCAAAGACGACCAGGCGGCTCAGCGCGACCTGATGCGCAACCTGGCCAGGGTGGGTTCCGCGGGACTCGTGATCAAGCCGGAGCGCTACCTGCCGCAGATCCCGGAGGACATGCTCGGGCAGGCAGACGAATACAAGATTCCGCTGATCCGGATCCCGCCTGACGTCTCCTACCTGGAGATCATGAACCCGATCCTGGAGCGGATTATCAACGCCCAGAACAGCCAGCTGCGGCGCTCCATCGAGATCCACCGGCAGTTCACCGACCTCGCCCTGAACGGCCAGGGCCTCGATGCGATCGTCAAGACGTTGGGCGAGCTGGTCGAGAGCTCGATCTCGCTCGAGGACGCCAATTTCCACCTGCTGGCGAGCCACGTGGTCCCCGGGGTGACCGACAAGCACCGGCAGCAAACGCTCGCCCATCACGGGACCCCGCTCAAGGTCCGCCAGGCGGCCGCGATCAAGAACATGCTGCAGGAGGTGGTGCGGGGCCGCGCCCCGCGTAAGGTTCCCCCGTTCCCGGAGCTCGGATTGACGGCGCCCCGCATCATCACGCCCGTGCTGGCCGGTCGCGAAAATCTCGGAGTGCTCTCGATCATCGATCACCCGCAGCATCTCGAGGACCTCGCCATGATGGCGATCGAGCACGCCGCCACGGTGATCGCGCTCGAGATGGTGAAGCAGCGCGAGGTCGCCGAGGCCGAGGACCGGGTGCGCGGCGAACTGGTCGACGACCTGCTCAACGGCACCTTCGGCGACCAGGCCAACGTGCAGCGCCGGGCGCGACACCTGCGTTACGATCTCTCGCTGCCCCACCGTCTGTTGGTGGTGGACGTGGATCACTTTGGACGATTCATCAGGGAGCGGCGCTACGAGGAAGGTCGCGTCATCTCGCTGAAGCACCAGCTCTTCCAGACGGTCACCGGCGTCGTTCGGCGGCTCCATCCGCGCCACCTGGTGACCGCCCACAGCGACAGCGTGATCGTGCTGATCCCGCAGCCGCCGGATAGCAAGGATCCGGACGGTGAAGCGCTGGCGGGCAGGATCCGGGAGGCAGTCGCCGAGTCGGAGCTTGGCATCACGGTGTCCGTCTCGATCGGCCGGCTGTGCCTGAAGCCCGATGACTTCAAGCCGGCGTTTGTCGAGGCGCAGCGCGCGCTCGACCTGATGGTGCGCTTCGGCAAGCGCGAGCAGGTCATCAATTACGAGCGCCTCGGCGTCTACCGGTTGCTGGCCCAGGTCGAAGACCGCGCCGGGCTCGACGATTTCGCCGGCCGCATGCTGGCGCCGCTCGTCGACTACGACCGCGCCCGCGGCACGCCGCTACTGAAAACGCTCGAGGTCTACCTGCAGCGCCACGGCAACCTGCGACAGTCGTCGCGTGACCTCCACATCCACCTCAACACGCTGCACTACCGCTTGAAGCGGATTGGTGAAGTGACCGGCCTCGATCTCAAGGACGCCGATGCCCGCCTCGACCTGCTGCTGGCGCTCCGCGTTCGCGCGCTGGCGGAGAGCAAGTAGGGTCATTCGATGGGGCGGACCATGGCGGCGAAGATCTGGGAGGAGCACGTGGTCGCCGAACACGAGGGTGAGCCGGATCTCCTCTACGTCGACCTGCACCTGGTCCACGAGGTGACCTCGCCGCAGGCGTTCGAGAGCCTGCGCCTCAACAACCGGCGGGTTCGCCGTCCCGACCTGACGGTCGCCACCATGGACCATGACGTGCCCACCCGCGGCGGGCGCGCCGCCGCCGACGAGATTGCGCAGCGCCAGATGTCGGCGCTCGAGGAGAACTGCCGGCGGGAAGGGATCGCGCTTTATGGCATGGGCAGCTCCCGCCAGGGCATCGTCCACGTCATCGGGCCCGAGCTCGGGCTGACCCAACCAGGGCTGCTGATCGTCTGCGGGGATTCGCATACCTCGACCCACGGCGCCTTCGGCGCCCTCGCCTTCGGCATCGGCACCTCGGAGGTGGAGCACGTGCTGGCCACCCAGTGTCTGCGTCAGCGCCGGCCGAAGGTGATGGCGGTAACCGTCGAGGGCGACCTGCCCCTTGGCGTGACCGCCAAAGACGTGGCGCTTGGGATCATCGGCCGCATCGGCGTCGAAGGCGGGCGCGGGCACGTCATCGAGTACCGCGGTTCGACCATCCGCCGGCTGTCGATGGAGGGGCGGATGACGGTATGCAACATGACAATCGAAGGCGGCGCGCGGGCCGGCATGATCGCGCCCGACGACACGACCTTTCGTTACCTCAGGGGACGCGAGCACGCACCGCGCGATGCCGCCTGGGAAGAAGCTCAAGCACGCTGGCAGGCGCTCCCCACCGATGCCGACGCCCGGTTCGACCGCGAGGTCGCGATCGATGCGACAGCCCTCGAACCGTTTGTCACCTGGGGGACCAACCCCGGCCAGTCGGTGCCGGTGAGCAGCCGGGTGCCGGAGCCGGTGACCGAGACCGACGAGCGGGCGCTGCGCTACATGGCGCTCGAGCCGGGCACCGCCATCGAGGCGATTCCGATCGACCGCGTCTTCATCGGCTCCTGCACCAATGCCCGGTTGGAAGATCTCCGGATTGCCGCCGCGGTCGTCCGCGGCCATAGCGTGCATCCGAAGGTGCGGGCGATGGTGGTCCCCGGTTCGGCGAGCGTCAAGCGCCAGGCCGAGGCCGAGGGGCTGGATGCGGTGTTCCGCGACGCCGGTTTCGAGTGGCGCGACGCGGGCTGCTCCATGTGCCTGGGGATGAATCCCGACATCCTCGGTCCGGGCGAACGCTGCGCCTCGACCAGCAATCGCAACTTCGAAGGCCGCCAGGGGAGTGGAGGGCGGACTCACCTGGTCAGCCCGCCGATGGCTGCCGCCGCCGCGATCGCCGGCCACCTGGTCGATGTCAGGGCGTTCAACTGATGGAACCGTTCAGGCGCGTCACTGGCGTCATCGCTCCGCTGGACCGCGCCGACGTCGACACCGACCAGATCATCCCGAAGCAATTCCTCAAACGGATCGAGCGCTCGGGATACGGACCGTTCCTCTTCTACGACTGGCGGCGTCAGGGCGACTTCATCCTCGACCGCGCCGAGTACCGCGGCGCGCAGGTTCTCGTCACTGGGGCAAATTTCGGTTGCGGATCGTCGCGGGAGCACGCGGCCTGGTCACTGCTCGACGCCGGATTCCGCGCGGTCATCGCGCCTTCGTTTGGGGACATCTTCAAGAGCAATAGCTTCCGCTGCGGCCTCGTGCCGGTCGAGCTCCCCGAGCCCGCGGTGCGTCAGTTAATCGATCTGGCGATCCAGGAGCCGGGCATGGAGATCACCGTTGACCTGGAGCGGCAACGGGTTACTGCTGGCGGGTTCGAAGCCACCTTCAGCCTCGACCCGTTCTTCCGCGAATGCCTGCTCAACGGCTGGGATGAAGTGGCGCTCACGCTGCGCCAGGACGCTGCCATTGCTCGCTACGAAGCGACGCGGCCCGGCTGGCTGCCGGTCAGCCGCTAACGCGGTCGCCCGATTTCGCCACCGCGACCAGCGACTCGATCAGCACCGCCGCATTTGCCGGTGGGTTGCTCGCCCTCAGTCGAGCGGAATGCTCGGCCGCGGCCCGGCGCATCGCGGTGTTGGCCATGACCCGTTTGATGGCGGCGCCGATGGTGGCCGCCGTGGCATCGGTTCGGGGCACAACCTCGGCCACGCCGAGCGCTTGCGCGCGGGCAGCGACGCCCGGCTGATCGCGGCCCCATGGAATGAGGACCATCGGCGTGCCGTGCCACAGGGCCTTCATCACCGTTCCATGCCCCGCGTGGCCGATAAGAAGCACTGCTCGTTCCAGGATCGCGGCATGGGAAATGGTCTTCTCGATCCGCGCGTTCGACGGAGGACTGTCGAGCTCCGCCGGCTCGTGTTCCGGTCCAAGCGTGACCACGACACGGACCGGCTGATCGGCGAGCGCCTCGAGCGCGGCGTCGGCGAGCTTGATGTCGTCCTGCCGTTGTGAGCTGATCGACACCAGGATCCATGGGTCGCCAGCGTCATCCAGAAACGCGGGGCGTTGCTGCGGAGGCTCCCAAATGCCCAGCGGTCCGACGTAGTGATGGCGAGAGGGCACGCCGGTAAACCCATAGTCGAAGACCTGGTCGGTCGCGTGCAGCACCAGGTCGGCTGCCTCGAGCAGTTCGGCATATCGCTGGATCAGGGGCAGCGCCCGGGGACCGATGTCTTCCTCCACCGGGCGCGGTGGGTTTGGGCCGATATAGAAGGTGCTGTTGACCACCGCCCAGGGAAACGCGGGGCAGGTGGCATCGACCGCCTCGACGCCAAACAGCGAGGTGACGATTGCCGAAGGTCGGTGTCGATCGATCAGGAGCGAGATCGGTTGGGCCACCTCGTGGGCCCAGACGGTCATTCCACGCTGCAGCAGCGGACCGGCCCTGACCAGATCGCCGCCGGTCGCCTGCATCGAATCCTGGACCACGCCGGCCAGGCGCGGCCCGAGGTCGAACTCGGGCGGGAGGATATCGACGTCGATGTGAAGAGGGCCGAGGATGCGTTGCACCGCGGCATCACCAATAACGATCGTGTCGTGGCCCCGGTCGCGCAGGGCCAGACTCGCGGCCGCTAGCGGTGGCAGGTCGCCGCCCGCGCCACCCGTCGCGACGATCAGGATTCGCGCCACGCTGCAATGATGCGCCGATCGAGGAGGCTAGATGGTCTTGAAGGTCGCGAGCAGCTTGTCGTAGGCGGGATGCTTCGCATCCATGCTGCTGGTGATGCCCTCGAGCACGTACAGCTTCGACCCGACGAAGAAGATGCGCTCGCGGATCACGGTTCCCGGCGCTTGAATCACCGCATCTTCTGCCGGTTGCCCCAGGAACTGGGTGGTGGACTTCGAAGCGACCGTCCCATTGACGTTTTTCGCGGATCCCGCGACGCCGCCGTCGAGACTCGCCTGGATGGCGTCGCCCTGGGGTGCAACCGGAAGCTGTTCGAAGGCCACCGCGACTTGCTCGGCGTTAGTGGTGGCCTGGTACAGCGTCAAGGTGGCGTTGACCCCGGTCTGGCTGACGGCTTGCGTTGATCGCGCCGGGGTGGCCGGAAAGACGGCGCTAAAGCCCGAATCGGTGGCGACAAACGGCGTGGGAGCCGGCGTCGGCGTGGCCGCGGAGTTCGTCGACCCACCTCCGCAGGCGGTCAGTCCGATGGCAGCCGCCATCGCGCCACCCACCAGCCGCATGGTGATGCTCACCCCTGACCCCAGATACAACCTAACCCGCCGTGGGCGGGAGTGTCAACGCTACCAGTTGGTGGCGATGTACTTGGTTTCGAGGAACTCCATCAGTCCCTCGTGGGAGCCTTCGCGGCCGACGCCACTCTGCTTGACGCCGCCGAAGGGCGCCGCCGGGTCGGAGATGAAGCCGCGGTTCAGGCCGACCATGCCGGACTCGATCGCCTCGGCGATCGCCAGGCCTTTGGCCAGGTCGCCGCTGTAGACGTAAGAGGCGAGACCGCGGTCGGTCTTGTTGGCGAACTCGATGGCTTGGTTGACTTCGCGGAAGGCGACGACCGGCGCGATCGGTCCGAAGATTTCCTCTTTCAGAATGTGCTCATCCGGCGGCACCTCGCTCAAGACGGTGGGGGGGACGAAGTAGCCCGGCCGGTTAGGGGCCTTGCCGCCGGTCAGGAGCCGGGCACCGTGACCCGCCGCCTCCTCGACCAGGGCGAGCATCTTCTCGCGCGCCGGCTGATTGATCACCGGCCCCACCTTGACGTTGGCGTCCAGCCCCGATCCGACCGGCAGCGCGCCCATCGCACTTGCCAGCATGGTGGAAAATTTCTCCGCGATCGGCGCCTGGATGTAGAACCGGTTGGCGGCGATGCACGACTGGCCGGTGTTGCGCATCTTCGCCACCATCGCACCTTCCAGCGCGGCGTCGAGGTCGGCGTCGGCCAGCACGATGAACGGCGCGTTGCCACCCAGCTCCATGGAACAGCTGATCACGTTCTCCGCCGCCTGCGCCAGCAGGATGCGACCGACCTCGGTCGAGCCGGTGAAGGACAGCTTGCGCACCCGCGGGTCCTTGAGCATGGCCTTGACCACCTCGGACGAGCGCTTCGATGGAATCACATTGACAACGCCCTTCGGCACGCCCGCCTGCTCGAGCAAATCGGCGATCGCCAGCGCCGTGAGGGGCGTTTCGGATGCCGGCTTGAGGATGACGCTGCAACCAGCGGCCAGCGCCGGGCCGATCTTGCGAGTGGCCATCGCCGCCGGGAAGTTCCAGGGCGTGACCAGCACCGACACGCCAATCGGCTGGTGCTCCACCAGGATCCGGTTGGCGCCACTGGGGGAGATCGATACCGAGCCGATGTTGCGAACCGCTTCTTCAGAAAACCAGCGGAAGAACTCGGCCGCATAGGCGACTTCGCCCCGGGCCTCGACCATCGGCTTGCCGTTCTCGCGCACCATCAGCTCGGCCAGCTTTTCCTGGTCGCGCATCATCAGCTCGAAGGCCTTGCGTAGGATTTCGGCGCGCTGTCGTGGTGGCTTGGCCGCCCAGGGACGGAAGGCCTCGGACGCCGACTCGACCGCGGCCAGCGCGTCCTGGACCGAGGCGCTCGCCACGGTGGCGATCACCTCCGCAGTCGCTGGATCGGTGACGTCGATGCGCTGCTGATCGGACGCGGGACGCCAGGCTCCGCCGATGTAGAGGTCGGTGTGACGCACGGAGATCAGCTCACTGACGGGGGTCATCGCATTGATTTTCGCACGGTTGCCACAATCCGTTCGACCGAGGGCATGGCGGCATCCTCGAGCACGTCGGCGGCCGGCAGGGGCACGTGCGGCGTGGTGATACGGACGATCGGCCCGTCCAGGTCGTCAAAGCACTCGTCGGCCGCGAGCGACGCGATCTCGGCGCCCCAGCCGCACAGCCGCGGGTTCTCCTCGACGGTGAAGAGCCGCCCGGTCTTGACGACTTCGTTAAGGATGGTCCGGGTGTCGAGGGGCACGAGGCTGCGGACGTCGACCACGGTGGCCTGGATGCCGTCGGATGCCAGCTGCTCGGCGGCCTGCATCGCCTTGGGCACCATGGCGGCCAGCGCCACGATCGTGCAGTCCTTGCCATCGCGCAGCACCTTCGCGCTGCCCAGCGTGTCGACGTGCTCGCCGTCGGGCACGTTGCCCTTGACACCGTACAGGGACTTCTGCTCGAAGAACAGCACCGGGTCAGGGTCGCGGACCGCGGCGGCGAGCAGCCCCTTCGCATCCGCGGGGTTCGAGGGCGCAACCACCTTCAGGCCGGGCACCGCCATCGCCCAGTTCTCCAGGCTCTGCGAGTGCTGGGCGCCGAAGCGCGTGCCACCGCCGTTCGCGGTGCGGATGACGAGCGGCAGCGCGACCTGGCCATCGGTCATGTAGCGCGTCTTCGCGATCTGGTTGGCGATCATGTCCCAGCAGGTGGCGAGGAAGTCGGAGAACATGATCTCCGCGATCGGCCGCAACCCCGTCATCGCCGCGCCCATGGCGGCGCCGATGATCGCCTGCTCCGAGATCGGCGTGTCGCGCACTCGGTCCGGGCCGAAACGCTCGAACAAGCCGACGGTCGCCTTGAAGACACCGCCGGCCGCGCCGATGTCCTCGCCGATGAAATAGACCATGGGATCGCGCGCCATCTCCTGGGCGATGCCCGCCGCGATCGCCTCGCGGTAGCTCAGTTCCGCCATGTCGCGCTCCCGTCGCTCCAGACCTGGCGCTCGATCTCGTCGACCGTCGCCGGTGCGCCGCTACGCGCCTCGTCGGTAGCGGCATCCACCTTCTGTTGCGCTCGCGCCTCGACGTCCCGGAGCTCCGCCTCGCCGATGCCGGCCTCGAGCAGCCGCCGACGGTAAACCTTGATAGGGTCCCGCGCCATCCACTCGCGCACCTCAGCTTCGGGCCGGTACTTCGCCGGGTCGGCGCGCGAATGTCCACCGTGGCGGTAGGTCAGCGCCTCCACCAGTGAGGGCCCACCGCCCGCCCGTGCCTTACCGATGGTCTGGCGGGCGATCTCATACATGACATCGGCGTCGTTGCCGTCGACCAGGATCGACTCGAGCCCGTAGGCCGAGGCGCGGTCGGCGGCCGGATGCTTGACGGCGGTCACGGCTTCGATCGGGGTGTATTCCATGTAAAGGTTGTTCTCGCAGACGAACACCACGGGCAGCTTCCATACCACCGCGAGATTCAAGGCCTCATGGAAGGCGCCGATGTTGGTGGTGCCATCGCCGAAGAAGCACACCGCGACTTGCCCCGACTTGCGCACTTGCGCCGACCAGGCGGCCCCGGCCGCGATCGGCAGATGCGCGCCGACGATGGCGTAGGAGCCCATCGCTCCGTGCTTGACGTCGGTCAGGTGCATCGATCCGCCCTTGCCATGGAGCATGCCGTTGCCGCGCCCCATCAGCTCCGCCAGCGCGGCGCCCATCGAGGCGCCTCGCGCCAGCGTGTGGTTGTGCCCGCGATAGGTGCAGAAGGTGTAGTCGTCGGCCCGCATCGCGACTCCGTAGCCGGCACCGATCGCCTCCTGGCCGAGCGCCAGATGGCTCGTCCCGCGCACCAGGTTCTCGAGGAAGAGCTCGTAGGCGCGCTGCTCGAAGTCTCGTAGCTCGACCATCAATTGGTAGAGGCGCAGCCGCGTCGCGCGATCGACCTCGCCCGTGGCGGGCGCCTTAATAGGCATTCGCGATCACGAGCTCTTCGGCGGGGAAGAGGGTGATCACCTCGTGCCCCGTTGCCGTGACCACGATTTCCTCTTCGATGCGCGCCGCCGAGTGGCCGTCAGACGCCGGGCAGTAGGTCTCCAGGGCAAAGACCATGCCTTCCTTGAGCTCCACGGGGTGGTCCAGCGAGTTGAGCCGGCTGATGATGGGCCGCTCGTGCAGTGCCAGGCCGAGGCCGTGCCCGAACTGCAGGCCGAACGCATCCATCTCACTGTCAAAGCCGAAGTCCTGCGCTTTGGGCCAGGCTTTGGCGATCATGTCGGTCGTGACGCCGGGCTTGACCATGTCGATGCCGGCATCGATCCACTCGCGAGCCTTCTTGTAGGCGTCGCGCTGACTCTGGGTCGCGCGGCCAACGTTGAAGGTCCGGTAGTAGCAGGTGCGGTACCCGTTGTAGGCCTGGATGATGTCGAAGAAGGCCTGGTCGCCGGGACGGATCAGGCGATCGGAGAAGACGTGGGGGTGCGGGCTGCAGCGTTCGCCGGAGACGGCGTTGATCGCCTCGACATCGTCCGAGCCCATGTCGTACAGCTGCTTGTTGGCGATGGCGACGATCTCGTTCTCGCGGATGCCGGGCTTGAGGACCTCGTAGATCGTCTGGTAGACACCGTCGACCAGCGCGGCGGACATGCTGAGCAGCGTGATCTCGTCCTTCGACTTGATCTGGCGCGCGTCGAGCATCGCCTGCTGGGCATCGACCACCTTGATCCCGGAGTGCTGCAAGGCGAAGATCATCGGCATCTCCGCGATGTCGACGCCCAACGGTTCGCCGGCGACGCCCTGCTCGCGCATCAACTCCTTCACGGTTTTGGCGACATCATCCGAGAGCCCGACCTCGGGTGCCACTGAGCCGCGCAGGCCGGTCATCCCCGCGCGCGAGTTCTCGGGTTTGAGCCAGGGGGCATGCAACCGATGTGCCTTCGCCGCCGAACCGAAGTCCCAGAGGATGGGGTCGCCGGTGCGAGTCAGCAGCGCAAAGCGCGCCACCTTGTCGCGGGCCCACTCGCCGATGGTGGTGCTCGTGATGTATCGGATGTTGTTCATATCGAACACCAGCACGCCGCCCAGGCCGGCCTTTGCGATCGCGTCGCGGGCGCGCCCGAGACGATATTCATGGAGGCGGCGGTAGTCGACACGCTCTTCCCAGTCGACTGCCATCCTGCCCGGTGCGGGCACGGACGTCACGGTGAAGTCGGATCTCGTTCGTGCCACGGGGCACAAGGTTAACGAAAATCCCGCGGCGGCCCGGTCGACTGGCGTACCACCAGGGTGGGGGCCAGTTTGCGTGAGGCAGGTGGGTGGGCCGCCGAAGAAAGGAGCTCGACCATGACGTCGGCGGTGAGACGGCCAAGTTCCTCGCGCGCCAGGCTGATCGAGGTGAGCGGCGGCACCATGCGCTCCACATTTGGCAAATCGGCATAGCCGACGATCGAAAAGTCCCTGGGACATGCCAATCCGCGTTCCTCCGCCACGGAGATCGCCCCCAGAGCCATGAGGTCGTGATGGGCGAAGATGCCCGTTGGCAGAGGGCGCTTACTATCCAGGAGCTGCGCCATCAGGCGACCCCCCTCTTCGGCGGTCCCCATGGGACCGCTTGACCGGAGCACGACCTCCGTCGCGCCAGCTGCCGCGATGGTCTGGCTGAACCCCTGCGCGCGCTGGAGGCAGGAGTAGATGTCCGCGGGCCCGCGCAGCTGTGCCACCCGCCGATGGCCGAGGGCGAGGAGATGCTGGGCGGCCAGCGTCCCGCCGAGGATGTCGTCGTGGGTGAAGGCCGGCAAGCGGATGCCCGGGACGGTTTGAACCGCGAGGATTACGGGGATGCCGCGGCGCCGGATCCGGCGAAGCGTCGGACCGTCACTGAGTCGGGCTGCGGTCACAATGACGGCGTCGACCCGACGGCTGAGCAGGTGATCGAGGACGCGCTCCAGGCGGGCCGGGTCGTTCTGCGTGTCGACGATCAGCGGCATCAGTCCCGCGGGCTCCAGTCGGTTCGACATTCCCCGGAGCATCAGAGCCACGTTTGGATTTGCCAGATCGCCCACCACCACGGCCACCGTGTGGGTCCGGCCGCGCTTCAGTCCGCTGGCCACCATGTCTTTCTGGTAACCCATTCGTTTGGCGACCGCCTGGACCCGTTTTCGGGTCATGACGTTGACCTGTCGGGCCGTGTCCGGATCGAGGGCTCGCGAGACCGTCGAGTAGTGCACGCCCGCCGCGCGTGCGACATCCTCGAGGGTCACGATCGTCCGCTCCCCAGGCCTCTCGCGCCCACCCGCCACGCCGCCGCTTCGCAGCATTCGCCTAGGCGGTTTTGCCGCCCGACACCACGTTAACCCGTCGTTAAGCGATTCCGACTGGCGCAAACGTTTGCGGTGCCGTACAGTGAGTCCCTGGGGGCGGCGCGGCGATGCCGAAGCTGGCGCAGACCGTGGAAGCAACGGCGCTCCGCTCCCTTCCTCAGCTGGTCTGTGGGCTGGACGGGTCCAGACCGTCGGATACCTGACGATGCTCGGGCTTCAGCGCAAGGTTGGCCCCACGAGCCTCGAGCTCCAGCAGGGCCGCGAAATCGACATCGCCCAGGCCCTGCCCGATCAGGCTGACCACCAGCTGGTGGGTGAGCGCCGCCACCGGGAGGGGAACGTTGAATTGGCGGGCGGCGTCGAGACCGAGCTCGAAGTCCTTGCGGAGAAGGTGGCCAGTAAAGGTCGGGGTGAAGTCCAGGTTGACGAAGGCCGGCGCCTTGTAGCGGCTGAAGATGGACCCCATCACGCTGCCGTTGATGAACTCGAGGTAGTCGGCTCGGGCGATGCCGCCCCGCTCGGCGAGCACGGTGGTCTCGGCGAGGATCTGGGTGACGACGCCCAGGATCAGGTTGTGGCAGATCTTGACCAGCCGGGCAGCCTCGCCCTCGCCGACATAGGTCACGCTCTTGCCCAGCATCCGTAAATAGGGGAGTGCCTGCTCGAACGCCGCGCGGGGTCCGGACACCGCGAGGCTCAGCTTGCCGGCGCGGGCGACCTTGGGGTTGCCACTCACCGGCGCCGCCAGCAGGGCGGACCCCAGCCGGGCCGCCGTCCCTCGGATTGCCTGCGAAGCGTCCATCGAAACGGTCGAGGTATCGATCACGATCGGGGGCACCCGGCCGCCGTTCGCCAGGAGGCCCTGCGGCCCGGTCATCACCTCGGCAAAGTCCTTCGATCCCGCAACGGACGTCAGGACGATATCGCGATCGCTCAGGTCGACGGGGCGATCGACCAGGCGCGCGCCCCGCGTCGCCAGCGGCTCGCTCTTGGCGCGGGTCCGGTTGTAGACCGAGAGATCACAGCCGTGTTCCAGCAGGCGCGAGGCGAGCGCGAATCCCATCCGTCCGGTCCCGATCCAGCCGATGGTGCGATGGTCAGACTTGGCAGCGGTCATATGGCAGTCTCCTCATTCGGTCGCAAACGCGGGGGTGAGCGGCGAAGTCGCCAGATGGTCCCCGCCCGAAACCGTCGATCCCCGGACGACGAGCTCCGGGTTGAAGACCACGCGTCGCCGCGATGGCGCGCCTGTCTCGATTTGCTCCAGCAACAAACGCGCGGCGACCGCGCCGAAGTCGTGGATTGGCACGTGGACCGTTGTCAACGCCGGGACTATCCGGGTCGCCAGCGGGATGTCGTTGTAGCCGACGATCGCCACGTCTTCGGGGATACGAAGGCCCATTCGGCGGGCCACCCCGAGGGCGCCGACAGCCGTCATGTCGGTCACGGCGAAGATCCCGGTCGGGCGATTGGGGAGCGCGAGTAAGCGCTCGGCTGCCCGCGCGCCACCCTCTTCGGTGTAACCGGACTCGACCACCAGCCGGGGGTCGGCGGCAATGCCGCGATCGGCGAGCGCCACCAGGTAGCCCCGGCGCCGCATCACGCCGGTGCTGACGGTCGGCTTGCCAGCCAGGTGTCCGATCCGCCGGTGGCCCAGCTCGGCGAGGTGTTCGGTGGCAAGCCGGCCGCCGACCAGGTCGTCCGATCCGACGAAGGCGTCGTGGCTCTCGTCGCTGAAGCGATTGACCAGAACGTAAGGCACACCCTGGTGGCGCAGCCAGCGCACCGTCGGGTCCTTGAGAAAGCTACTCGCCATGATGACGCCGTCGACCCGGCGGGCGTGCAGGCTCTGCAGGTGCGAGCGCTGGCGGGCCGGGCTGCCATCGGTATTGCAGAGCAAAACGTTGTAGCCGCGTGGCGAGGCCGCGTCTTCGACGCCGCGGAAGAGCGCGGCGAAAAAGGGATTGGTGATGTCGGGGATGACGACTGCCAGTACCAGCGTCTGGCGGAGCTTGAGCCCGCGGGCGACGCCGTTGGGCTGGTACTCGGTTTCGCGCAGCAACGCCTCGATCCGCTGCCGGGTCGGTGGGGCAATGCGCAGCTTGGGGTCGTGGTTCGCCACCCGCGAGATGGTGGAGGGATGGACTTGGGCGCGGGCGGCCAGCTCTTTGAGCGTTACCGGCATAGGAACCTCATTGACAACCGTTTCACCCGTGCTTAACATAGGACAATCGTTTGTTCAATGCAAGAACAAGCTGAACGCCGCCAACCATTCAGTCGGTCGACAGGAGGGAGGGAGCATGCGTAAGCCCGTGTCGGTGATCGCGGCGGGATTCGCCCTGATTCTTTCGGCGTGCGGCACCAGCGGCAGCACCGGGACGTCGCCCCAGGCGTCGACGCCAATCACGATCGGCGTCTCGGTCTCACTGAGCGGTGACTTCTCGGGTGACGGCAAGGCGCTGGTCCAGGGATATGACCTCTGGGCGAAAGACGTCAACGCCAAGGGTGGTCTTCTCGGTCATCCGGTCACGATGAAATACGTGGACGACGCCAGCAGCACATCGCAGGTCGTCACTAACTACCAGAACCTGATCACCCAGGACAAGGTGGCGCTGGTTTTCGGGCCGTTCAGCTCGTTGCTGACCATCCCAGCCTCGGTCGTCACCGATCGCTACAACTACGCCTTCCCCGAGCCGGCGGGCGGCGGTCCCAAGGTCTTCGAAAAAGGATTGCATTCGATCTTCTTCGTGCAGCCGGCGGCCGTTGAGGACAACCTGGTGAGCTACACCAAGTGGCTGCTCTCGCTGCCCAGCGGCCAACGGCCGAAGACGGCCGCCTACGCGACCCAGGACGACCCGTTCACGCAGCCGCAGGTCGACAAGGCGAAGGGTCTGCTCGAAGCCGGCGGCGTCACCACAGCCTCCTACAAGGTCTACCCGGCGGAGACGACCGACTTCTCGCCGCTCGCTTTGCAGGTCGTGCACGCCAACGCCGACGTCGTCATCCTCGGCACCCAGGAGCCGGACGCGGTCGCCTTCGTCAAGGCCTTCCAGCAACAGCACTACAACCCAAAGTCCTTGATCGAAACCACCGGCCCCGACCAGGGTAAGGATTTCGCTGACAAGGTTGGTGCGGCCAACACCGAGGGGATCATGGTGCCGGCCGGCTGGACGCCCGCCGCCAAGGCCTATGGCAACGACACCTTCGTCAACGAGTTCGTCGCCAAGTATGGCGGCGCTCCCGGCGACATCAGCGCTGACGCCGCCGAGGCCTACAGCGTCGGCCAGGTCGTCGACCAGGCGTCGAAGAAGGCCAACAGCATCGACAACAAGGCCCTGATCACGGCGTTGCACTCGGGGACCTACAACACCGTCCAGGGGCCGATGTCCTTTGACAGCGTGGGCAGGCCGCAGGGTGGAGTCGGCGTCTACATCGAGCAATGGCAGGGAGGTTCGGCGGTGTTCGTCTATCCGACGACGGTGGCGACCAAAAAACCCGAATACCCCAAGCCGAACTGGCCGTAAGCTTCTCCCATCAGCTGTGCTGCGGGGACGGTGACTAACACTCGCCGTCCTCATCGTTTGTTCGCGGGGACCCATGAGCCTGGTTCTTGAAGCGGCTATCCTCGGCATCCTGACCGGCGGCGTCTACGCCCTGATGGCGTCCGGGCTGACCCTGATCTTCGGCGTGATGCGCATCATCAACGTCGGCCACGGGGCGCTCGTCATCCTTGGCGCCTATCTCAGCTTCGCGCTCTTCCGCTCGCTGCATATCGACCCATTCCTCACCCTGGTCATCACCATGCCGGCGATGTTCGCCCTGGGGGTCGTGCTCCAGGTGGTCTTGATCAGGCCGCTCAAGACCGATCGCGAGGCGCTTTCGGTGCTGGTCACCTACGCGATGGCGCTCGGCATCGAGGGGGTGCTCGGCTATGTCTTCACCGCCAACTACGTCGAGCTGCGGGGCTGGTATGAAACCGCGAGCTTTGCGATCTTCGGCTTCCACATCACCTACGTCTACGTCTTCGGCTTCTTGCTCTGCCTCGCCATCCTCGGTGCGCTGTTCCTGGTCCTCTATCGGACGGCATTCGGCGGCGCGGTCCGGGCCACGATGCTGAACCGCACGGCGGCTCAGTTGATTGGCGTCGATGTGGACCGTGTCTCCGCGTTGGCCTTCGGGATCGGGGTCGCGACCGCGGCCGCCGGCGGCGTCGTGTTCGGCATCACGAATGCGTTCAACCCGGGCAGCCACTATGACCTGATCTCCCGGCTGCTGACCATCATTGTGCTCGGTGGGCTGGGCAGTTTACGCGGCGCGATCCTGGCGGCGCTGCTCATGCTGGTGATCGAGGACATCACCGCCGTCGTGATCTCGCCGGTCTGGGCCAGCTTCGCGTTCTTCGTCATCCTGGTTGGCGTGCTGATCGTGCGCCCGCAGGGACTGTACGGCGTTCGGGTGCGGGAGCGGATTTGAACCGGACCGGTGCCGTCAAGGCGATCGCCCTGGTCGGGCTGGCAGTCGTCGCGCTGCTCCTGCCGCTGATCGCTCCCGATCCGGCGACGACCAACATCGCCGTCTTCACCGCGATGTACGTGGGTCTCGCCACCGCCTGGAACATCATGGGCGGCTATACCGGCTATATCTCGCTCGGGCACGCCGCGTTCTTCGGCCTGGGTGCCTACTCCCTTGCCCTCCTGCTGGCCCACCTCAATATCGCGCCCGGCTACGGCCCCTTCCTCCTGGTTCCGGTCGCGGGCCTGCTGGCGGCGCTGCTCGCGGTTGGCATCGGCTGGATCGCATTGCGCACCCGGGCGGCTACCTTCGTCATCGTCACCATCGCGTTCATGTTTATGTGCCAGCTGCTCGCGGAAAATTTGGTCAAGGTGACCGGCGGTGGTGGGGGCCTTGGGTTGCCCTATCCACGCGATTGGAGTGGAGACTTCTACAACACCCCGTACTACTACGCGATGCTGCTGCTCGCCGTGCTGGCGCTCGGTGTCTCCTGGTGGATCCGCCGGTCCAAGTTCGGACTCGGGCTGCTGGCCATCCGCGACGATGAGGACAAGGCGCTCGCCGTCGGGGTCCCGACCCGGGCGTTCAAGCTCACCGCCTTCGTCATCAGCGCGGCGCTGGTCGGCATGATCGGCGCCGTCTACGCCTACTACGTCACCTTCATCTACCCGCAGTTCGTGTTCGACCCGCTGATCGGCATCTCGATGGTCTTGATGGTGTTCCTCGGCGGACTGGGGACGCTCAGCGGACCGGTGGTCGGTGCGCTCTTGCTCGAACCAGCGCAGCTGCAGTTTGCCTATCGCTTCGGCGCCAGCAAGTTGTACCTGGTGCTCTACTCGGCAGTCTTCCTGGTTGTCATCCTGCTGATGCCGCGCGGCATCGTTCCGTCCGCTCGCGACCTGATCGCCCGCCGCCGTCGGCCTCGAGCGGCCGGCCCAACCGGGACCGTGACCGATACGCGAGCGGCCTCCATCACGCGACCACTGGCCTCGCCATGAGCCTGCTCGAAGTCGTCAACCTGTCGAAGCGGTTCGGCGGCGTGGTCGCGGTGGATTCCTGTTCATTGTCGGTGGCGGAGGGCAGCATCACCGGGCTGATCGGTCCGAATGGCTCCGGCAAGACGACCGTCTTCAACCTGGTGACCGGGTTCCTGCCGCGCGACGGCGGCGACATCCGATTCAAGTCCGGCTCGATCGCGGGGCTCGGACCCGACCGCATCTACGGGCTCGGCATCGGACGGACCTTCCAGCTCGCCCGCATCTTTCCGCGGCTGACCGCGCTGGAGAACATGCTGGTGCCGGTGCGCCGCGCCGGGCTCCGCGCGCTGATGTCCCAGGGCCAGTGGGGTCACGAAAAGGAGCGGGCGATGGAGATGCTCGAGTTCATGGATATCAGCCAGGTCGCGGGCACGGTCGGTGGCGCCCTCTCCTATGGCCAGCGCAAGCTGCTCGAGTTAGCGGCGGTGATGATGGCGAGGCCGGAGCTGGTGCTGCTGGATGAGCCCGCCGGCGGCGTCAACCCCGCCCTTCTGGAGCGGATCGCCGGGCATATCCGCCAGCTCAACGGCCAGGGCGTCACCTTTTTACTGGTCGAGCACAACATGAGCTTCGTCATGAACCTCTGCCACGAGGTGGTCGTCATGCAGCAGGGGCGGGTCATCGCCAAAGGCAGCCCGCGAGTGGTCCGCGAGAACCCAGCCGTGCTCGACGCCTACCTGGGGGCCTGAGGTGGCAGCGTTGCTCGAGTTGCAGGGGGTGACCGCCGGCTACGGCGGGGGCGATATCCTGCACGAGCTCGACCTCACCGTCGACGAGGGCGCGATCACGTGCATCGTCGGGCCCAACGGCGCCGGCAAGTCGACCGTGCTGCGCGTCATCAGCGGGTTGCTGCGGCCGCGTCTCGGGGGGATCCGGTTTCGCGGCGTCTCGATCGCCGGGCTCAGCCCGCGGCAAATCCTGCGACGCGGGATCGTGCAGGTGCCGCAGGAGCGAAGCCTGTTTCCCACCATGACCGTCTGGGAGAACGTGCGCATGGGTGCCTACACCGTGCGCGATCGGGCCCTGGTCGAGCGGCGCCTCCAGACAGTCTGTGAGACCTTTCCCATCGTCCGCGAGCGCCGCCACGAGCCGGCGGCGTCCCTATCGGGCGGGCAGCAGAAGATCGTCGAGTTCGCCCGGGCGCTGATGCTCGATCCCACACTCGTCGTCCTCGACGAGCCATCGATGGGGCTGGATCCGAAGACGCGCACCATCGTCTTTGACACCATCCGCGCCATGAACCAGGCGGGTCGGACCGTCCTGCTGGTCGAGCAGAACGCGCGCTCCGGGCTGGGCCTGGCCAGCCACGGCGTCGTCCTGGAGAGTGGTCGCGTCCGGCTGGAAGGGTTGGGTTCGGCGGTGCTCGCCAATCCCGAGATCGGGCGTCTCTACCTGGGAGCCAAGGCATGAGTGAGTGGGACATCGTGGTCGCCGGGGCCGGCCACAATAGCCTGCTGACCGCCGCCTACGCGGCGAAGGCCGGCTTCAAGGTACTCGTGCTCGAGGGTGCACCGCGGATCGGTGGCGATACCACCTGCGAAGAGCTGACGCTGCCCGGCTTCATCCACGATCCCTGCTCTACCGCGCACAACTTGATCCAGAGCAACCCGTTGATGCGCAACAACGAATTGCGACTCGACCGCTACGGGCTGCGCTACCTCTACCCAGACCCCGTGTTCACCATGCCGTTCCGCGACGGCCGCAGCATCACGATGTGGCGCGACCTGGAGCGCACCTGCGCCGAGCTAGCGCGCTTCTCATCATCCGATGCGCAGGCGTATCGCGAACTGCTCAACGACTGGCAGTCGATGGCGCCGATCGCCAACGAGGAGCGCGAGAATCCGCCGAAAGCGCCCCAGGAGGTCGCTGCGCGAACCGCCGGAAGCAAGCTCGGCCAGCACATGCTGGCGATCCGCCGGTCGACCGCGCTGGACATCATCGTGGAACGCTTCCACGATGAGCACGTCCGCGCCTTCTTCGCATGGATCGCCTTCATGACGTTGCATCCCCTGGACGAACCCGAGACCGGGCTGCTGGCGTTCTCGCTGGTCGCGGGCCGGCAGCGCTTTTCCTGGATCCTGCCCGAGGGTGGTTCGATCCGTCTGCCACTCGCGCTGGCGAGCGTCATCGAAGAAAACGGCGGGACCATCCTGACATCGAAGCCGGTCACCAGAATCGTGGTCGAGGGTGGACGCGCGACCGGCGTTGAGACCGCCGACGGCTCGACCTACGCGGCGTCGAAGGCCGTGGTCTCGACCATCCATATCGTGCAGCTCCCCGGCATCGTCGGCGAGGAGAACCTCACGCCCCAGTTCCGTGCCGGCATCGACCGCTGGCAACCGAGCCTGTCGATGTTCGCCGCCCACTACGCCTTGAGCGAGGCACCACGCTTTCGGACCGAGAGCGGCCCGATGGAAAGCGTCACCATGGGCGGGCTGCAATCGGTCGACTCGCTGCACCGAATGCTGACCGGATATCGCACCGGGCGGCTCGACCTCGATGATCCGGTGTTGCTGGCGATCACCCCGACCGTAATCGATCCGTCCCGCGCGCCCGCCGGCAAGCACACCTTCAAGCTGATCAGCTTCCTGCCGTACCAGCTCGCCGAAGGGCCGCAGCACTGGGACCAGGTCAAAGAGCAGGTGGCGGACCGGCTGTTCGAGTCGCTCGCGCCGCTGACGACCAACCTGTCCGAGGCGATCATGCTGGGCCGGAATGTGACCAGCCCGCTCGATATGGAACGCCGCAACCCGGCCAACTGGCGTGGTTCGTGTCATGGCGGCGCCAGCACGCCGGACCAGAGTGGCTATTTCCGCCCGGTCGAAGGCTGGTCGACGTATCGAACGCCAATCGAGGGTCTCTACCAGACGGGCGCCTGCACCCACCCCGGCGGATCCGTCTCGGGCCTTCCGGGTCGCAACTGCGCCGCGATCTTGTTGCAGGATCTCGGCTCGAGCCTCGAGCAGGCCATCCACCTAAAGGAGAAGGTCAGATGACTGTAGAAACGGGCAATCGCGTGCAGGTCGCGGCCCACCACTGGCGGGCGCGGTTCGTCGCCAACGGCATCGACGTCAACGACTTCGACCGGACGGTGGGGAAGACGAGTGAGTGGAAGGACTGGGGCCCGAACTGGCAGGCGGTGGGCGAGGTCCACGAGGCCCTCGGACGTGAGGCCGAGCAGCACGGTCGCACCGTCTCCGCGACCGCCGGCTACCAGCGAGCCTCCTGGTGCTATCACCTCGGGAAGTTCCTCTGGTTCGAAGACGCGCGCCAGCACGCCGAGCTGCGGGACCGGTCGGTCGCCGTCTACCAAAAGACGCTGCCGAACCTCGATCCGCCGGCGGAGCGACTCGAGATTCCGTTCGAGGGCCACAACATTCCGGGACACTTGCGGCGCCCCCGAGGCATCCAACGCGCGGCGCTCGTGCTGCTCGTCCCGGGGCTCGACTCATCCAAGGAAGAGCTCTTTCTCATCGAGGAGGAGTTCCTGCGACGCGGAATGGCGACGCTGACCCTGGACGGCCCCGGCCAATCGGAAAACTCGGTGCATTTCCCCATCCGGGTCAACTGGGAATCGGTGATCATGCCCGTGATCGATGAGCTGGAGCGACGCGATCCCGGTGTCGACCTCAATCGCATCGGCCTGATGGGGATCAGCATGGGCGCCATTTACGGCCCACGTGCGGCAGCCTACGAGAAGCGCCTGCGCGCGGTGGTCGGACTGTCGGGGCCCTACAACCTCGGCGAATGCTGGGACAACCTCAATCCCCTGACCAAGGGCGGCTACATCTTCTATACGAAGTCCGCGGATGAAGCCGAAGCCAGGCGAAAGGCGTACACCCTCAACCTCGAGGGCATTCTCGACAAGGTCAACCAGCCGCTGCTCGTCATTCACGGCGCGCGCGACGGCCTGTTTCCTCCGGCGGACGCCGAACGGATCGTGCGCGAGGCGGCCAACGCGACGCTCGTGATGTACCCCGACGGGACGCATGTGTGCAACAACATCGCCTACAAGTACCGGCCGCTGATGGCCGATTGGCTGAAGGAGCGCCTCGCCTAAATAGCCCCTACTGAGGACTTGTGTGGTTGGTACGACGCCGCCTCGTCCTTTTGGTGCAATCGTCCGTGGCTTGCAGCGGCGGTAGCCGATAGCGTGGGTAGGTCATCTTGCGACACGCAGGCTTGTACGACGCTCGCTACGAGCACGATGCCTGCGGGATCGGTTTCGTCGCTGACGCTGGAGGGCGAGCCAGCCGAGGTATCGTCGATGCCGCCCTCGCAGCGCTCCATCGTGTCCGTCATCGAGGAGCGGTGGCGGCGGACCATCGTTCGGGCGATGGCGCCGGTCTTCTGCTTGCCATCCCGCACTCCTTCCTGCGCGACTGGATGCAGCGCGCCGCCATCCACGTCGAGGCGGCGGACCAGCTCGGGGTCGCCGTCGTCTTCCTCTCCAACGCGCCGGCGGCGGACGGCTACCAGCAGCGGCGGCTCACCCGCCGGCTCGTCGACGAGGCGTGCCGCGCCGAGCGGATTGACCTGATCGACTGGCGCCCGGTCCCGGTCGAGCCCGATGCACTGGGCGATCTGGCCCGCACCACGGCGCCGGTGATCGAGCAGGCCATCATCGCCGCCGAGGGCTCGGCGTCGAGCGCCGAGGCCGAGGCCCGCTGCTACCGGGCGCGCAAGCGGGTCGAACGCGCCATCCGGGCAGCGGGATTGCGCGCTTACGTCGCGTCGATGTCGTTTCGCAGCCTCACCTACAAGGCGATGTGCGCCGCCGACCAGTTGGCGGCCTTCTACCCCGACCTTCGCGATCCGCGTTTCACCTCACCCTTCGCCATCTTCCATCAGCGGTACAGCACGAACACCGCCCCATCATGGGAGCGGGCTCAGCCGTTCCGCATGCTCTGCCACAACGGGGAGATCAACACCATCCAGGGCAACGTCAACCGGATGCGTGCGCGCGAGGGCCGTCTCGGGGCTCCGCACTCGGCCGACGAGGGACTGCTGGTCCCCGTCATCGACGAAACCGGCTCGGACTCGGCGATGCTCGACAATTCGCTCGAGCTATTAGTTCAGGGGGGCCGCGACATTCGGCAGTCGCTGGCGATGCTGGTGCCGGAAGCCTGGGAGGGCTTCGACGTTGACCCGGCGGTCCGCGATTTCTATCGCTACCACGCCTGCCTGATGGAGCCGTGGGATGGGCCCGCCGGGCTGGTGTTTACGGACGGAACGCGGGTCGGCGCCGTGCTCGACCGCAACGGCCTGCGGCCCCTGCGCTACGCCGTGTGCGAAGACGGCTTGATCGCCTGCGCCTCGGAAGCCGGCGCGGTTGACGTCAACGGGCACGGCCGCGTCCGGCGCGGAAAGCTCGGGCCCGGCGAGATGATCTGCGTCGACCCCGAGCGCGGCGGCCTGGAGGAGAACGACAGCATCAAGCGCCGGCTTGGGGCGCAGGAGCCGTACGGCCGATGGCTGGAAGACAACCTGACCTCGCTCGATCCCGGGGAGCCAACGGAGGACGTCGTGCCGGACCTCGTGGCGCGTCAGGCCGCCTTCGGTTACACGAAGGAAGAGTTCACCTACGTGCTGCGTCCGATGGCGACCCAGGGCAAGGAGCCGATCTTCTCGATGGGTGACGACACGGCGCTCTCGGTGCTGGCCCAACCGCCGCGCCTGCTCTACAGCTATTTCAAGCAGCGCTTCGCGCAGGTGACCAACCCGCCAATCGACCATCTGCGCGAGCGGCTCGTCATGTCGCTGCGCAGCTATCTCGGGGCGCCAGCCCCGCTGCTCGCAGGCGGCTCCGCCGCGGCCCGCCTGGTCCAGTTGGATTCGTTCGTCCTCTATCCATCGGGGCTGGAGGCGGTGCGAACCATGGGCACGCCGTTCGCGGCCAGCGATCTCGACGCCACCTTTCCGGTCGCTGAAGGAGCGGCTGGGCTGCGGGTCGCTTGCGAGCGGTTGGCTGAGGACGCCGAGCACGCGGCTCGCTTCGGCGCCTCCATCCTGATCGTGTCCGATCGCGAGGCCGGTCCCGAGCGCGCCCCAATCCCGGCGCTGCTCGCCGTGGGAACCGTCCACCACCATCTGATGCGCCGCGGCTTGCGCGGGCTTACCAGCCTGGTGGTCGAGACCGACGAAGCCCGGGAGGTGCACCACGTCGTCTCCTTGCTCGGATATGGGGCCCAGGCCATCTGCCCGCGCCTCGGCCTGGCGTCCATCTCGGCGCTGGCGTCGGCCGGCCATCTCAAAGGTGAAGCCGACGGGCGCCGCGCGCAGGAGCACTACGTCCGGGCCCTCGAGGACGGCACCCTCAAGGTTCTCGCCAAGATGGGCATCTCGACGCTGGACGGCTACCAGGGGGCGCAGATCTTCGAGATCGTCGGGCTCGATGCCGGCGTGGTCGACTTCGCCTTTGCCGGAACGCCGTCCCCCGTCGGCGGGGCGACCTTTGCCGATCTCGGCGGACAGGTTCTGGCGCTCCACGCCGAGGGATTTGCTGCCGCGGCGCCGGCCCTCAAGAGCCCTGGCTTCTTCAAGCATCACAAACAGGGGACCGAGTATCACGCGACCAACCCCGATGTCGTCGACGCGATGCACGAGGCAGTGCCGGGCGTAGAGCTCGAGGCGGTGGCAGTTGGAGCCCCCACCCTGCCCTCGCCCCCGAGCGGGGGAGGGGAACTTGTGGCTGCAGCGTCGGTGAAGGAGATGGCTGCGGCGCACGCGCTGCAACGCGCGGTGGCGACTGGGCCGGACGGGAATGGCTACGCATCCTATGAAAAGTTTGCGCGACTGGTGAATGACCGTCCCGCGACCTATCCGAGGGATCTGCTCGCCATGAAGCCGGCCGGACCACCCGTCCCACTCAATGAGGTCGAGCCCGTCAACGCGATCCTGCGGCGCTTCTCCACCGGCGCCATGTCGCATGGGTCGATCGCGGCGGAAGCACACGAGACGATCGCGATCGCGATGAACCGGCTGGGCGGCAAGAGCAACACTGGCGAGGGCGGCGAGGACCCGGCGCGCTATCGCACCAAAGGACAGCCGATCGACCGCAACTCGGCAATCAAGCAGGTGGCCTCCGGGCGGTTCGGCGTCACGCCCGAGTACTGCGTATTCGCCGACGAGCTGCAGATCAAGATGGCGCAGGGATCGAAGCCCGGCGAAGGTGGCCAGCTGCCGGGTCACAAAGCGACGGAGGAGATTGCGCGGCTGCGGCACACCCAGCAGGGGATTGCCCTGATCTCGCCGCCGCCCCATCACGACATCTATTCGATCGAAGACCTCGCGCAGCTGATCTACGACCTCAAACAGGTCAATCCGCTGGCGGCGCTGTCCGTCAAACTGGTCTCCGAAGCCGGGGTAGGGACGATCGCCGCCGGCGTGGTCAAGGGCCTGGCCGATGTGGTGCACATCGCCGGCATGGATGGCGGGACGGGCGCCAGCCCGCTCTCGTCGATCAAGAACGCCGGCATGCCGTGGGAAATTGGACTCGCGGAAACTCAACAGACGCTCCGGATCAACGACCTGCGGGATCGGGTACGCCTGCGGGTCGACGGCGGCATCAAGTCCGGTCGCGACGTCGTCATCGCCGCGCTGCTCGGTGCCGATGAGTACAGCTTTGGCACGGCGGCGCTCCTCGCCGAGGGCTGCATCATGGTGCGGACCTGCCACCTGGACACCTGCCCGGCGGGGATCGCGACCCAACGTCCGGAGTTGCGCGCCAAGTTCGCCGGGACACCGGAGATGCTTGAGGCGTACCTGACGCACGTCGCCGAAGAGATCCGCCACATCCTGGCGGGCCTTGGCCTGCGGAGGCTCGACGATGCCATCGGCCGAACAGACTTGCTGGCGCAGCGCGTCACCGGGGATGCGCGAGCCGACCGCATGGACCTTTCACCGTTGCTGAGCGACGAGGGCTCGGAGCCCCGGAGATTCGTCGCCTCGATTCCGCTGCAGAAGCCGTCGTCGCCACTCGGCGATCGAGTCTGCCTCGATGCCCTGACCGCCGTCCTTACCGGCGCCGACGTGCGTGCCAGCTACTCGATTGAGAATTCGGACCGCTCGGTCGGGGCGCGGTTGGGTGGTGCCCTGGCCAGAGAATGCGGAGCGTCGCCGCCAGCCGGATCGGCATCATTCATGTTTACCGGCGAGGCGGGCCAGAGCTTTGGGGCTTTCCTGACTGATGGCATCGAGTTCGTTCTGATCGGGGAAGCCAACGATTACGTCGGCAAGGGGATGGGTGGCGGCCGGATCATCATGCGGCCTCCAGCCAATGATGCGGGCGAACCGTACTTGCTCGGCAACACCGTCCTCTACGGCGCCACCGGCGGCGAGCTGTTCTGCGCCGGAAAGGCGGGCGAGCGCTTCGCGGTGCGCAACAGCGGCGCCTCGGCCGTGGTCGAGGGCGTGGGGGAGCATTGCGCCGAGTACATGACCGGCGGGACCCTCGTGGTGCTTGGCCCCGTGGGACACAACCTCGGCGCCGGCATGACGGGTGGCGAAGTCTTTGTCTACGACACCGGGATCGGTTTACCCGGCATGGTGAACGGCGAGTTGGTAGACGCCCACCGCCTCAGCGGCGAACATCAGCTGCTGGCCGAGCAGGTCCTACGGCTGCGAGCGCTGATCGACCAACACGCGGCTTACACCGGGTCGTCCGCGGCGCGCGCCATCCTGGATGACTGGCATACGGCGCTGCATCGGTTCTGGCGGGTCGCCCCCAAGGCCGACGTCGCGCGGATTGAGAATGCCCACGAGGGCACGGTCGCCTCTCGCGCTTAGGGATCGGCTCCCACCCTGCCCTCCTCCAGAGGGGGAGGGGATATTGGAGGGCTGAGCTGTTGCGCGAAGCGGCGAGCGGCCTCAACGGGATCGTCAACATCCGCGGCGCGCGCTAGTCCCGGCGGGCGAGGTGGAACCGTCAGGACCTCGCCCTCCGCCGTCTGTACCAGCTGCCAGCCGCCCTCATGGGCCATCCAGTGATGCCGGTGACACAACAGGACCATGTTCGAAAGGTCGGTTTCGCCGCCTTTGCTCCAATGGATGACGTGGTGGGCGTCGCTCCAGGACGCGGGCCGATCGCAGCGCGGCCACCGGCAGTGACCGTCGCGGGCGGCGAGGGCGCGGCGCATCGCGCCCGCGACCACGCGCCGAGCGCGGCCGACGTCGATCACGACTGATTCCGGCCCCAGGACCACGCGCGTGATGGTGCCATCGCATGCGAGCCGCTGCACCGTGTCGGCCGAGACCGGGAGCGCGTACTCCATGTCGCCAGCCGGGGAGCCCGTCAATCCGCGGAGCGTGTCGAGCGAAGCCGTGACCTGAAGATGCGGCCGCTGCGGCAACCCGCCGGCATCCTGCGCATGCGTGACGATCTCGACCAGCGCATCGGCGTTTCGGTGTTCGCGGCCGCGCTCGTCGTGATCACCACGAGGCTGTGCGAGTGGCTCGAGCGCACTGCGGAGCGCCGCTGCGCCCAGGTTATCCAACCAGCCCTCGAGCAGCAGCGTGCCGTCTTCGCAAGGGCTGAGCTTGAGGCTGCGCTCCTGGGTGGCCCGGTTCTGCTCGGCAGTGAAGCCCTCGGGGTCGAGGGCGTGCCGAAGGTGATGGCAGAAATGCCAGAGGCGGCCCACGCTGAACTCGCGGGCTTTCTCGAGCAGCTCCGTCTCCTCGAAAGGGGCCGCCGTTGACGATCCCTGGAGCGCGTCCGCCGTCCGGGCCATCAGCGCCAGGTGTGCATAGCCGATCTCACCGCTCTCGACCGCCTCGACACTGTGCGGAAGCTCGGCGAGGTGGTCGCCCACGGCGACGCTGCCCCACACCGCCGAGCTGGACATCCGGCAATTGTGGCGGATCCAATCGATCGGGCTCACCGATCCTTGCTCTTCATACTCCTCGGTCTTGCTGAACCGGGCGGCCGTGTCTGCGAACTCCAGCTCGAGCAGATCCTGCCCATGCCGGATGCACTTCAGGTCGGCGGCGAGCTGTTGCGGCTCGCGATGTGTCCGGGGGCGCTGGCGAAAGCGGTCGATGGCGCCGAGGAGGGCTTCGACCTCGGGAGATACCGGCGCGATTGGTTCTTCAGCTACCACAATTTTGTATCAGTCTAGCGAACATGCGTTCGTTTGTCAACTCATTTTCACTCGAGCTTGTGCTTGCCAGCCCGGGCCTCCGTCCGGTTTCATGGGCGGATGCCATTAAGGAAAAAGCAGGCGATGAATGCCGCCCTACTGGGCGCCGCCGCCACAGCCCTGACCGCCAAAGCCGCGCTCACGGGACCAGTCCAGCCAGACCATCCGCGACTGGAGGCCGCCGTCGAGCCGGCGACAGCGACCCTCGGCGACGATCCGCGAGTGCGGCCTGACCATCCGTACAGCCGCGCCCTCGTCCGCAAGATCCTGGTGGAGGCCGCCGCGCGGCACCAGGTCGACCCAAAGCTGGTGCTCGCCCTTTCCTTTTGGGAGAGCGGTTGGGACCAATCGCGCGTCTCAGAAACGGGCGCCGTTGGGCTGATGCAGGTCGAGCCTGCCACGGCAACCGAAGCCGGGCCCGCGCTGCTTGGCCGGGAGGTCAATATCGATGACCCATACGACAACGCCGACGTGGGTGTCGCGATCTTGCGCCAGGATCTCCAGGCCTTCAACAGTCCCGAGAAGGCGCTCGCCGCCTACTACCAGGGACCGACCAGCCTGAGAGCCGACGGGGAGTACCCGGATACGCAGCAGTACGTCGAGGGGATCCTCGACCTTGCCAAGCGGATGAACCCTTAGGCCACCTCAGGCGACGAGGGCGAGTTTTTTTCGCGCGACGGTCTCCTTTGCCGTGGCGGTCAGTTGCGACCAGTGACTGAGCCAGAGGACCAACTCTTTCTCAGCAAGCGGTGGACTCAAGTAATAGCCCTGGGCCAGATCGCACCCGAGTGCGCCCAATCGACTCCAGGTCGCTTCGTCTTCGACACCTTCCGCCACCGCCTCGAGGTTGAGGTTGCGGGCCAGGTCGATGATGGCCCGGACGATGATCTCGTCGTCGCTCTTGATAGCCATGTCGCGGACAAAGGATCGGTCAATCTTGACCGCGTCCACCGGCAGCTCTTTCAAGTACATCAGCGAGGAGTAGCCGGTCCCGAAGTCATCGACGGCGAGTCGGACTCCCATGGCATGCAGTCGAGTCAGTACCGCTCGTGCCCGCTCGGGGTCGGCCAGGATGGTGCCCTCCGTAATCTCCAGTTCGAGCGATGAGGCGGCTACGCCTCGATGGGTTAGCAGCGTTTCGACTTGGTCGGGGAAGTGCAGGTCGAGCAGGTCGTCAGCCGAAACGTTCACGGCCATGGCCAGTTCGATACCGGCGCCCTGCCATGTCCGGCATTGACGGAGCGCCATCTGCAGCACTTCACCGGTCAGGGCCTTCATCAGCCCGCTGCGCTCGGCCAATGGGAGAAAGGTTTCCGGGGAAAGAAGCCCGCGCTTTGGATGTCGCCAGCGGACCAGGGCCTCGACTCCGGTCACCGTGCGGCTTTGCAGGTCGATTTTCGGCTGGTAGTGGAGGACCAGCTCGCCTTCCTTGATCGCCCGCCGTAGCTCGCCCGTCAGCTCCAGCCGCTGTGTCGAGTGGGGATCGCGCTCTGGCGTGTAGACCTTGTAATCGCTGCCCGCCGCCGCCTTGGCCTGGTACATCGCCACGTCGGCTTTCTGAACCAGCGAATCAACATCCTGCCCATGCTCCGGAAAGAGGGCGACCCCCACGCTGGCTTGCAGATCGATATCCATGCCGTCGAGCACAACCGGTCGTGTAAGGGCCTCGAGCACCTGCTCGGCGATGTGCCGGCTGGCGCCATGAGGCAGATTTGGAACGAGGATGCCGAACTCGTCGCCGCCGAGACGGGCGACCGTGTCCGTCATCCTGGCGGCCGCGAGCAGCCGACCACTAAGCTCTTTCAGAACGCGGTCGCCCTGGTGATGACCAAGGGTGTCGTTGATGTCCTTGAAGTGGTCAACATCGAGGAGCAGCACAGCCATCGGCTCCTCGGGACTCGCCTGAATGAGCTCGCGGATCCGCCGGTAGAAGAGCGCGCGATTCGGTAATCCTGTCAGTGGGTCGTAGATGGCTTGACGCTCCGCAACGGCTTTCTCCTTGACCGCGGTGCCAAGCAGGCGTGTTTCGACGTACGCGGTGAGCACCATGACGCCACCGAGCATCACCACGGCCCGCCCGTAGAAATCATTCCAGCCTTCGAGCATGGGGAGCGCGGCGGCGCCCAGCGCGATGATGATGACCAGGGCGGTGAGGCGCAGCTCGAGGAGGGCCGCGGTGAAGATCACCGGCACCACATAGAGGACGTAGAGGTGCGAATGCGTGCCGCCGGTGACGGCGGTCTCGAGGGTGATGAGAACAATCCCGAGCAGGGCCAGGGGAAGGATGAGCCCGACCGGGGCGCGCTGGCTAGCCAGATACCAGCTGACGGCCGCGCCGCAATAAGCGAGACCCGTGATCGCCCAGTCCGCGAGGTGCCCGGGTGCAAGGTCGGAGCCCATGTAATCGGTCAGCAGCGCAAGAGAGCTGAGGGAGCAAAAGGCCAGCGCGGCGATCAGGAAGAGGGCTTGATCGAGGTTACCGGGGAGCCGGCCGGCGGCGGCTGGCGGGCTTGGCTGCGGCATCTAAGCAGCGCCTTTCAACGACGGCCGATTCAGGACCAGCCAGTAGATGCCGAGCGCCTGGATGGCTTTCATGAATTCATCAAAGTCGTGGCGCTTGACCAGGAAGCTGTTGGCGCCGAGCTTATAGCCCTCGATGATGTGGCGGTCCTCTTTGGAGTGGGTGAAGATCACCACGGGGATGTCTTCGGTCAATGGATCGGCCCGGATTCGCCGCAGCACTTCGAGCCCATTCACCTTCGGGAGCTGCAGATCGAGCAGGATCAGCTTCGGCTGTTGCCGCGGGTCGCGGTTGGCGTACTCACCCGTGCAGAAGATGAAGTCGAGCGCCGCGGCCCCATCGTGGACGGCCTTGATGCGCTCGGGAAGGATGGCGTCCTTCAGCGCGTGGGTCGTCAAGTCGACGTCGTAGAAATTGTCCTCGACCAGCAGCACGTCGATGGGGAGGTGGGACGTCGGCGACTCGAGTACGTTCTCATCGGTCGACCGCTGCACTCCGACCACGGTGAGCCTCATGGTGGTGTCAGGTTATCGGTGGCTCGATCCGGCTTCGTCCTGCGTCAACACCTGCCTGCACCCCTACAAACGAAGGGTGTCCGCCGCAGATCAGGGCCGAATCGTGTAGTCCGCGCCGTCCGGGAGCTTCGAGAGCGCCTGCCTGATCTGTTCTTGGGTCGCGCCGGTGATGGTGATGACCACGCCCCCACCCTGCCCTCCCCCGTAAACGGGGGAGGGTATTTGGCGAGCGCCTTCCCCGGAAACGGGGGAGGGGACTGCTGCTATGGGAGTAATTGCCGGGCGGGCCGCTGAGTCTGCCCGCAAGACACGCCAGTGGTAGAGGCCGATGGCGGCTGCCACGAGGATGACGGACATCGCCCGGCCCATGTCGACGACGGGCGCCCCGCCGGCAGCGTCGCTGGTTCCCAGGAGCAGCGCCAGCAGGCGATAGACGAAGATCGCACCGCTGATCAGGGCCGCCAGGACACTACCCAGCAAGGTTGCGTAGAGGTAGAGGCGGCGGCTGAGTGTGTATCGCTCGGCAAGATCCGGGGATTGGCGCCAATGGGTGAACCACATGGGGGCGCCCACGACGACCAGGGTGACGAACAGGCTGACCTTGTCGCGCCAGTCGTTTAAGGGGTGGGCGAGAAGTGAATTGACGATCTGGTCAGAGAGGGTCCAAAGCAGGCCGGCCGACCCGATGGCGAGCGTCCCCAGCGCAAGAAAGGCGACCAGGTGTGTGTACAGATGCCGAACGCCGGCCTGACGGCTGGCTTCGGTGGCGTCGGCATCGGCGGCAAGCTGGCGCTGCATCCACAGCCAGGCCAGGCCGAAGATGATGACGGTGGCCACCGGGCTGGCCAGCGCGACCAGGATGTTGGTGGTAACCCCGCCCGGATGCTCGATCCCCAGCAGCCGCGCCAGGATGTAATAGAGGAGCTGGCTGGCGCCAAAGAGGCCGAGCGCCACGCAACCGGTCAACGCGAGGAAGCGCTGCACGGCACGGAGCGTCGAGCGCTGGTCATCCTCGACGATTGGCGACCGGGCGGTCCATTGCGAATGGAAGCCCCAGATCAGCAGCCCGGTGAGCATCGTTGCCTGCGCCGTCGGGACCAGCCCCCCGGGAGCGATCACCTGGCCGCGGTCGACGAGCAGGACCCAGATTTGCTGCAGGAGGTTTCGCGCCCCGAACAGCAGAAAGGCCAGGCCGAGGAAAAGCAGGCCGTAGGCGTACCAGCGGCGGAGGGTGGCGGACACGCCGGACTCGCCGACGCGGGTTCGGTCGAGAGCCCCGGTCCGGAAGTGATAGAGCCAGAAGGCGGCGAGTACCAGAATCGCCCAGAGGGCCCGGGTGATCGAGGCGCCGTCGCTCGAGCTAGCGAGCAGGACGCCGGTCGCATCCTCGATCAGGCGACGGAGATAGACGGCGAGCGCGATCCCGGTGGCGGCCAACACGACATAGAGGTAGAGCCGACGGATCGCCGACGCTCGCTCGTCGGTGGTTCGCGCCGCGAAGCGTTGGGCGAGCCACCAATGGACGCCCCAGACCGGAAGGCCCACGAGGATCACCGCGCCGAAGCCGGCATAGGCATCGCGGACGTTGCTATAGGGCGGCGTCGCGTTGAGGAGTTGATTGAGCGCGGTCGAGCCGAGGTTGATCAGGCCGATCAGCACCATCGCGATGCTGGCGGCGGCGACAATATAGATGTAGAGGCGACGCTGGATCATCTCACTGGAACTGCCATGGGAACGGATCCGACGCGATCTGCCAGCCGACTCCAACGCGGACGAGAGAGAGCGCAACCTGCTGGGTGGTGGCGCCGGTCAGCGGGTCGCCCGACGCGCGGCTGACCTCCAGGGTGACGGTCGCCGTGTCGCCCGATTGGCTGACGCTCAGGATTCGCACCCGCGGGCTGGTCGGCTGCCGGGAGGACTGGACCTGGTTGCGAAAGTCAGCCTGCGACAGGACCGACCGGGGCGGCTCGCCGGGAGGAGTCTGAGTGGCGTCGTGGGCCAGATAAAGCCAGGCTTGAGCGGCATCGCCGCGCTGGATCGCCCTCACGTAGGTGGCGACCACTCCGGTTGGGGTCACGGTGTCGGCGGCCGGCCAGGTGGTCCGCACCACGAATGTCGTGCCCATGCCGACAACCGCCAGGATCGCGGCGCCGACCAGCACCAGCCATGAGGAGCGATCGATGTTCCCAAGCGGGCGCACTCGCACGACAGCGTAACGGAAGTCCTAGGCCAACCCTCCCAAGCCCCAAGGGAAAGGCGGCTAGCTGAAGAGGGTGATGATGCCGGCCAGCAGGAGGGTCACTGTCCAGATGAGGTCGACGTTCAGCCAGGCGCGGTGCAGGAAGCCGACGCCGACGCGCTCATAGACGACGATCGCCACTAGCGACATCACGACCAGGAGGGCGATTGTGTGCAGCGTGGCGGCGGCCAGTCCCTGCCACGGTGAAAACGACGATACGGAGGCGATCAACGTCATGTCCTGGCCGCCGCCTCCGGTTGACGAGAGCTTCAGCAGGATCGGCACCAGCATCAGACCGGCGCCGTGGGCCGACGACATCAAGAAGGACCAGCCGAAAAGGCCGCGGGGTCCGATCCGCATCCCGAACCCGCGCGGATGCGCGTGTTTGCGCCAGAGCCGGTAGAGGGCGAACGTGAAGAGGGCGGCCGCACCGACGAGGCGCAGGACCTGGGGCGCGATCAGGAACTGCGCCACCACGACGAGGACGACGATGATCGCGATCGCGGCTTCATGCCCGAGGGCGATCGGCAGAAACGATTCCCAGACGGCGGACCGGCGGCGTTCCTGCAAGCCTCGCGCCACGGCGAAGAGCCAGCCCATGCCCGGGTTGAGGCCGTGGTACGCCCCGAGAATAATCAGGACGTCCCACGGCCACCAGGCGGTCATGCGTCAGGCAAAGCAGTATGAATCGGACGACGCATCGCCGCCTTCCAGGTGCACCTGGTGGAAGCGCTGCTCAGACTGGACGAAGAAGTTGCGGTCGAGCGTCATCCCGCCGTTCTCGCCGACGTCGAGCTTGGCGACCCATCCCTTGATGCCGTCGGGATAGAACTGGTCATCCCAGGCTTTGTACAGCCCATTCGAGACGTAGACCCGCTTGCCGTCGCGGCTGACCTCGACCATCTGCGGACCGCCGTTGAGGGCACCGGATGTCGGATGCGCGGCTTTCCGGACGATGCCGCCGAGGTGCACCGATCCCGTCTTCTTCGGGTTGAACGGATCGGAGACGTCGTACTGCAGAAACTCGCCGGTTCCCCATGCCGAGACATAGAGGAAGCGGTCGTCGAGCGAGAGGTTGATGTCGCTGACCAGTGGCGGGACCGCCTTGAAACCTTTCAGGATTGGCGGCAGATCATCGGGATCGGCCGGCTCAGCCGGGATCTCGATCACCTTCTTCGCCTTCCATGTGCTGCCGTCCTGGTACCAGGTCCAGACCGAGGCGCTGAGATCCTTCAGGCTGGTGACGACGCCAACGAAGCCGAACGCCTTGCTCGGATCATGCGCCGGGCGCAACTCGAGCACCATCTGCTGTTCGGCGCCGAGGTCGATCACCTGGCGATGGCGGCGCTTGGGCAGATCCCAGATGTGCAGCTGATGACCGTAGCCGCCCTTGAGGAGGATCTCGGGATTGACGCCGTTCTCGATCATCTTGGGCGTGCCCCACTCGCTGCTGATCATGGTGTCGTAACCGAGGTGCCACCAGAAGTCATAGGCGAGATACTGCGGGCCACGGTCGAGCTCCCAGCGGCCGCGGACCTCGAAGGTGTCGTGATCCACGATGAAGATCCCGCCGGGTCCGTCGCCGGTTACCGAGCCCAGCGCGCTGACATAGATGCCATCGGGGCCGCAATGACTGGTGTGCGGCCGGCTGTAGCCGGCGCGGTTGGCAATTTCTTCGGGTTCGATGGTCTTGACGATGCGTGGCGCGCGCGGATCGGGCTTAGTGTCGATGACGTAGATACGCGAGGAGCGAATGCCGGGTGCCAGCAGGTAACGGCGCTCGACGTGAGGATGCGCAGCATAGGGGCAGAGAGAGGAGCTGCAAGCGTTCCAGCCGAAATGGTGGAGCTCGTCGCCGGCGTGCGTCGTCGTCAGGGTGTTGAGTACCTTTCCATAGGTCTTCGAGCTTCGGTCCGCGTCCAGCGTGGCAAGGCCGTCCGGGCCGTCGCCGGGGTTGACGACAATCATGTACGCCAGGGTTTCGGGCGGCGCCTGCGCGGCGAGTCGGGGTGAGGCATAGAACGTGGGATCCGCCCGCAATAAGGTGGCCATCTCGCTTCCCTCCAAGCCGAGTTGTTGACTAATTTGATCTCACTAGTCAGGAGCGGTAGACGCCCACTGTAGCGAATCAAGCTGGAGAGGTCAAATACAGAGTGGATTTCGGCGGGCCTTCAGCGTACCGTGCGCTGGTATGAACCAACTCGCGGACCGGCGGGCAATCGTCATCGGCGCGAGCCGCGGCCTCGGGAGAGGCGTTGCCGAGGCGTTCCTGTTCGAAGGCGCATCAGTTGTCGCCGTCGCACGCAATACCAACCCGCTCAACGAGCTCGCCGCGCGTCACAAGGCCCTCCAGATCGAAGCCGCGGATGCGAGTGACGCCAACGTCCCCGGCAAGCTGCTGCGACAGTACCGCCCGAATATCGTCGCCCTGGTTGCCGGTGCGGCACCGTCGCTACGCCCCCTTCACCAACAGACCTGGGAGTCGTTCTCCACGAACTGGAATGCCGATGTTCGGATGACGTTCAACTGGCTGCGCGAGGTGCTTCTGCTTCCATTAGGACCTGGAAGTCAAGTCATCGTGATGAGCAGCGGCGCCGCGGTGATGGGATCGCCGCTGAGTGGCGGCTATGCTGGGGCCAAAGCGACCCAGCGCTTCATGGCCGATTACGCGGCCCAGGAGGCGCGCCGCGCCGACCTGCAAATCAATTTCAGCGCCGTCATGCCGAGACTGACCCCGCTCACCGACCTGGGCAAAGCCGCAACTGAGGCATACGCAGCGCGGATGGGCATCGCCGAAGCCGAGTACCTGCAACAGTTGGGGAAGCCGGTAACGGCGGAAGTGGCCGGGCGGGCGTTTGTCAGCCTTGCCACGGGCGGGATGCCTGCAGGAGCCTACATGCTGACCGCCGACGGCCTGCTGCCACCGCCCGGAGCACCACCGGTGGCGCGGCCGGAAGCGTCACCCGCACTCAAACAAGACCGCTGAAGGCGATCATCACGATCTGACGTTGTGACCCGGCTTCGTACAATCCGACGATGAGTCCCCTCCAGGGATCGACATTGGGCGTGATCGGTGCCGGGGTGATGGCCGAAGCGATTATTGCCGGCGTCCTGGAGCGCAAACTGGTGGCGGCCGGGTCGGTGATCGCCAGTCACCCCCGGGCCGACCGGCGCCACGCGCTGGGCGAAAAGTACGGGATCCACGTGACGGCCGACAACGCCGAGGCGGCGCGGCGCGGCGATGCTGTCGTGCTGGGGATCAAGCCGCAGGTGATGCCCGGAGTGCTCAACGAAATCCGGCAGAGTCTCGCCCCCGAAAAGCTGGTGATCTCGATCATCGCCGGGGCAACGACGCAAACGCTCCGCAAGGGCCTCGATCACGCCGCGCTCGTCCGGGTCATGCCGAACACGCCGGCCCAGATCGGGGCGGGCGTCAACATCTGGTACGCGACGCCGGAGACGACGCCGGCGCATCGCCAGCAGGCCCAGGCCCTGCTGGGGGCCCTTGGCCACGAGCTGCAGGTGGCGGACGAACGCTTCGTGGCGATGGCGACGGCGGTCAGCGGCACCGGGCCGACCTACGTCTTCCTGGTGATGGAGGCGCTGATCGATAGCGCGGTGCACCTCGGATTTCCACGCCACCTCGCGCACGACCTCGTCCTCGAAACCATCAAGGGGTCGGTGGCCTTTGCCGAGCGGACCCAGAAACACCCGGCGCAGTTGCGCGACATGGTGACGTCGCCGGGCGGGACGTCAGCGGCAGCCCTCCACGAGCTGGAGCGTGGCCGGCTGCGCACCGTCCTGGCCGACGCCGTCTGGGCTGCGTACCGGCGGACGATGTCGCTCTCCGATAGCTTGAGTGCCGGAAAAGATCCAGAGCCGATGCCGCCCCGCAGCGATTCGTAAATAAGGCATAGCCGCCTCCGGCGTGGAAAAGGCGGCGCAAATGGAGGAAGACATGAGCGCGCAACAACCCAAGGGAGCCCATCTGAACGGTAGCGTGCCACTCGGCAACAGTGAGACCGTGTTTCGGACCGTCAGCTCGACGCTGGGCGATCGGCTGCGCCGCATTCCCGACGGCGAGACCGGTGTCCGCACCAACTGGATCGGCTTTCAATCGGACGCCTTCGCGGCAACGGAGAAGTTCGACCTCGTTCCACCCGATCCGAAGTCGTACGCGCCGCTGCCATTTTTCATCCCTCGCGCGGGGGTCGACCCAGGCCAGATCCGCTTCGGCCGGCTTGGCTACGCCGATGCGGCCAAGGCGTCCTATGAAAAGTTTGCCGCGCTCAAGCGCGAGGGCCAGATCCCATCCGGCCTCCGTTTCCAGGTGAGCCTGCCGACACCGCTGGCGCCGGTCGCCGCCTTTGTCGCGCCGGATGCCGTGCCGGCCGTGGAACCCGCGTACGAAGCCACACTGCTCGCCGAACTGGACGAGATTATCGCCGGTGTCCCACACGATGAGCTTGCCATCCAGTGGGATGCGGCGGTGGAATTCGGGATGCTAGAAGGTGTCTGGCCGGTGAAGTTTACGGAGGTTCGCCGGGAAGTGCTGGATCGACTGGTCCGAATCGGCAACCGCGTTCCCGCCGACGTGGAGCTCGGCTATCACCTCTGCTACGGCGACGCCGGCCACAAACACTTCAAGGAACCGGCCGACGTGTCAAAACTGGTCGACATTGCCAACGCGATCACGTCGGGTGTGAAGCGTCCCGTCCAGTGGATTTCGTTGCCGGTTCCACGGAATCGCGCCGACGATGCCTACTTTGCGCCGCTGCGGGATCTTAAGCTGCCCGCCGAGACCGAGCTCTACCTCGGCCTGGTCCATCTCACCGACGGCGTCGAGGGCACCGAGCGACGCATCGAGGCCGCGCAACGCGCGACCGACCGGCCGTTCGGCGTGGCCACCGAGTGTGGATTGGGTCGCCGGCCGCCGGAGACGATCCCGCAACTGCTTCGCATCCATGCCGAGGTGTCGGCGCCGGTCGGCGAACCCGTGAAAGCGACCTAACAGCGTCAGACCCAGGTCGGGTCGTCTGACTCCTTGACCTGCCCGTCGGAGCCGAAAACCAGGAAGCGCTGAAACGACTTCAACAGCCAGCGGTCGTGCGTGACGGCGAGGATGGTCCCCTCATACTGCCAGAGCGCGTACTCCAGCGCGTCGGCCGAGGCGACGTCCAGGTTGTCGGTCGGCTCGTCCAGCACGAGCATGGTCGATCCGCGGACCTCGAGCACCAGGATCTGTAAGCGCGCCTGCTGGCCGCCCGACAGTTTTTCGAACGGGACGTCAGCGGCGCCGTCGAGCTCGTAGCGGCGCAGCGTCCCCATGGCGGCGGTCCGGTCGAGCCCCTCACGCGTGAGGACGGCGAGCGGCGCGGCGCGCGCGAGATGCGGTGAATCATGCAGCTGCGAGAAATATCCGACGTTGACGCGGGCGCCAAGCATCCAATCGCCGGTGTGGTCGACCGGATGGCCCGCCAGCAGCCGGACGAAATGGCTCTTGCCGGTGCCGTTCTTGCCGATCACGCCGACGCGCTGCCCGAAAAGGACCTCCGCACTGAAGGGTTTCGTCAGCTCCGGGAAGGCGAGCTGCTTGACGCGGAGCGCGATCGTCCCGGTGCGACCCCCACCCAACCGGATCGTGACCTGCTGCTCGCGGGGTCGCTCGACCAGCTCGGTTTTCTCGTCGAATAGGCGTAGCCGGCTCTCAGCGGCGCGGACTTTCGGGCCCCACGCATCGGACGATTGCGCGCGACGCCGGTATTCCTTGAGAGTGGCGATCAACGCCGAGCGCTGCTCCTGGAAGCGCCGGTGATCCTCCTCCAGCCCGGCTATGCGCGCCCGCCGCGCCTCCTCGTAGGTGGCAAACGATGCGGGATGCGTCCACGTCCCGTGCGCCTCGAGGGTCACGATCTGGGTCGACGTGTTCCCAAGAAATTCGCGGTCATGACTGATATAGAGGATGGTCTTGCGGCTGGCCGACATTGTCGCCTCGAGCCACTCCTTCCCGAGGACGTCGAGGAAGTTGTCTGGCTCGTCCAGGAGCAGAACCTCCGCGTTGGAACGAAACAGCGCCTCGAGCAGGATGCGTTTCAGCTCGCCGCCGGAGAAGGTATTCGCCACGCGCGCCCCGAAGGTGTCGAACGACTCGCCCGTGGCCTCCATGCAGGCGGCGTTCCAGCCGACTTCGAGGTCGTAGCCGCCGAGCTCACCCCACTGATGGACGGCATCGGCGTAGGCGATCCCTGCAGCCTGGGTGGCGCTCGCCTGCATCGCGCGCTCGGCTGCCACCAGCGTGGCGCCCGCCCGCGCCAGAGCAACCGGGGCCTGGGCGATGAGCAGCTCGCGCAACGTGGCGGGGGAGCGGGGATCGTGGACCAGCTGCGGCATGCGCGCCAGCCGTCCGATCACACGGACGAGGCCTTTGTGGCCCTCGTCCGCGTCGGCAATCAGCCGGAGGAGCGTAGTCTTGCCGACACCATTCGCGCCCACGAGGGCAATGCGCGCGCCGTCCGGCACTTTGAAGGACACCTTGTCGAAGAGAGTCCGACCACCGGGAAACGCGTAGCCGACCTCGACCAGCTCGACGAAACCCACGCACCTAGCCTACCCACGGCGTCTGGTAGGCTCCGTCCGTCTGCATCGAGTCGACGCGTTCAGCAAGGAGCAGGGTGTGGTTGGACAGGACGTAATTCCCCAAATCGACGCGGTGATCACCGGCCGGCGCATGCTCGCGCATCCTTTCTACCAGCGCTGGCTCGCAGGCGACCTGACGATCGAGGACCTTCAGTCGTACGCGGGACAGTACTACAAGTTTGAGGCCGCTTTCCCTGGATACTTGACGAAAGTGTTGGCGAAGCTCGACACCGCGGCGGATCGCAAGGTGCTGCTCCAGAACCTGGTCGATGAAGAGGGCGGAACCGAATCCCACCTCGAGATGTTCGCCCGCTTCGGCAAGGCGCTCGGAGTCAGCCGCGACCAGCTCGAGAGCGCCCCGGTGAAGGACTCAACCCGGGTGCTGCTCGATACGTTTGCGATCGCGACGGCGGATGGGTCGCCGGCTGAAGGCCTGGTCACGCTCTACGTGTACGAGTCGCAGGCCGCCGAGGTCGCCGCCAGCAAGACCGAGTCGCTGATCAGCCGCTATGGCCTCAAGCCGGGCGACGGGACCGACTTCTGGTCGGTGCACGCCCAGGCGGATGAGCTGCACAGCGCCTGGGAGCGCGAGCTGCTGGAGCGACTGATCCAGGACCCCGAACCGGTGGTCGCCGCGGCCGGGCGCGCGAGTAACGCACTCTGGGGATTCCTCGACGGCTGTTCGCAGGTCGCCTAGACGCTTCATTCGCGCGGCCGATTTGCCGTCATCGTCGGACTCGCCCTCGTATTCACGTTGGGCGCGCTCGCCGTCACAACCTATTACTGGGTGCAGATTCCCTTCCTGAAGTTCACGCTTCAGGCCGGGCAATGCAAGTGGGGCCCGCCTCTCGCGGGCGTCTACCTGTCGAGCCGTCTTCGCCTGCTCGACCGGTGCCGCACCGTGAGCGGCACGGTCGACTGCACCAAGCTTGAGCCCGACGGCGACATCCATGTCCGCCTTCGGCTCGACTCGCAATATGCCGGCCTGTTGAAGCCGGCGAACGAGCTGCAAACCTGCAATGGACAGCCCGGCCCGCATCTGGTGGTCGAGATCATCCCGCAGCATCCCGAGGGTGTGCTCTTCCGCACGAACAACGCCGACGCCGGCGGCTTTAATGACCCGCCGACGCCGTTTGCGGGAGAACGCATCACGGTGACCGGACCCTACGTGATCGACACCAACAGCCTCCATCGAATCCTCTACCAGGGACGGGCCGCCGAGAACTGGGCCGAGATCCACCCGGCGTGGGGGATAAGGGTCGACCAGCCCGCGACACCGGGCGCGCCGAATCAATTCGGTCCAGAGTTCGGCGAGTCCGGCTGACCCCGGAAACTATCCCGCCACGGCGAGCTATTGCGCAATCCGTAGTTGCGCTACTCCGCAATCCGTAGTACCATGCCCTCGATGAGTCAGGCTGAAGTCGATACCACGCAGCTCTTGAAGGGCGTGCTCGACCTGGCGGTGCTGGCAGTGCTGGCCGACGCGGATAGCTATGGCTACGATGTCGTCCGGCGGCTGCGGGAAAACGGACTTGACCACGTCGGTGACGCGTCCGTCTACGGCACGTTGCGGCGCCTCTACCAGGCCGGGGCGCTGAACTCGTACGTCGTCCCGTCCGAAGAAGGACCACATCGCAAGTACTACGGCCTCAACAACCGGGGCCGGAAGACCCTCGACCAATCCGCCCAAACGTGGGCTTCCTTGAGCAAAGCGCTCAACCATCTACTGAATGGGAGGAGCAACGGTCATGGCAAGTAACGACCCGGCGAGCGACGTCGCGACCTACGCGGCATCGGTGCGGGCTGCGCTCTCCGACCTCCCGTCCGATCAAGCGGCTGTCCTCTTGGAGGATCTCGAGGATCACCTAAGGGAGATTGCCGCCGAGGCCGGAGGTCCGCTAACCGACCGCCTCGGGCCGCCCGAACAATACGCCAAGGAGTTGCGCAACGCGTACGGTGCGACGCAGGTCGACCCACGGCGGCAGGACCCCGCCCTGCGTGACCTGCAGCTCGCACGCGCCTGGCTAACCGGCTCCGAATGGTATCGGCAGGTGCGGGCGTTCCTCCCGGAGTTGCGACCCGCCTGGTGGGTGCTTCGTGGCTACCTGGCGGCCCTGATTCTGACTGCGGCCTTCAGCCAGGGGTACGGCATTGGGCCGATTCCTAATCCCACAACGAAACGCGGGCTCGCCGAAATCCTCGCGGCCGGAGTGGCGATCTGGCTTTCGGTTCGAATCGGCCGCCGCAGCCGCAACCTGCCCCAGGGAGCTCGGTTCCTGGCCATATCGACGAACGTGGTGATTGCGTTCGTCGCCGTCGCGGTCCTGGGAAACATGCACACCTTTACCTACTCGGAGCTCATCGGCACGGCGACTCCTGAGCAGCAGCCGTTTACGGCTGCATTCGCGGCCGGCCCAGTGACGAATATCTATCCCTACTCGCGGGATGGAAAGCCGCTCACCGACGTTCTCCTCTTTGACCAGGACGGCCGCCCCATCGGAGTACAACAGTCAGATGCTCAGACGAACTACCCCATCGGGGCAGACGGGAAGCCGATCACCAACGCCTATCCGCTGGCGCAGCGGCATCTGAACGGGGATCCCGTGGTCGCGCCTCGGGTCGCCTTCCCGCCGTGGCCGACGCCAAGCGCGAGCACTGCGGCGACTCCGACCCCGAGCCCCAGTCCGACTCGCTAATTCTTGGGCCGTCCGCCGATAGATAATTGGCGACGATGGTCCACAAGATGGGGGAAATCAGGCTGAGCGGCACCGTTTCAGAGGCCTACCGAAAGTCGGCCGAGGCTTTGAAGGTGATCGGCGGCACCATCAAGTCACAAGACCAGGCGACGGGAAAAATCAAGGGCACCATGTCCATGAGCCTCTGGTCGTGGGGCGAGAAAATTCTGATCGACGTGTCAGAGGCGGACGCCGGTTCCCTTATCCGCATTACTAGCTCGAGCCGGCTGCCGACCACCCTATTCGACTACGGGAAGAATTCCCGAAACGTCCGGCGCTTCCTCGACTGCGTCGGCCGCTAGCGCGGTCACCTTGTTCGGCGCTATCCGCGGAACATCGTTGGTCCGGGGATCCACTCCAGTAACCGATGCGTAAGACCAATGCGGATATCGAGGCTCGGTACCTGGCTGGCCAGGCTGAGACAGAATTGTCCAAAGCCCTTTTGCGCCAAAACGTGAAGCCTGTTACCGTTGGCGCTCTCGATGATTCCGTCCGTGCCGTTGCGAACCCGTATCCGCCGAAGCTCGTGGAGCGGCAAGCTTCCCGAGCGAAGCGGGGACCTCCAGTAGAAATCTTCGGTATCAAAGCGGAGATCGTATGCGAATCGGAAAAGATACCAATAGATAACAAGCGTTGAAATGGCGATCCACAGAACCATAAATGCGCGGGCAGACAGGTCTTCATCGGCAGTTGCCAGGTTGACGCTGACCAGCGCAATAACCAGGCCGACGACCACCGTCATAGCAAAGACGAAGACTTGATAAACGCGGCCAAGGCTGTATATCGCCACAAGGAATGCAACGGCGAGGCGGGGTGGACGTTGCGGCGGTGTGTCAGGCGCGAGTGACGGCGCCCTCGCTGGCCGAGGAGACGAGGGCGGCGTACTTCGCGAAGACGCCCTTCGTGTAGCGCGGTTGCGGAGGTTTCCAGGCTTTCAGGCGCTGGCTGATCTCGGCCTCGGGTAGTTCGACATTGAGCTGTCGTTTGCTGACGTCGACCACGACGATATCGCCGTCGCGCAGCGCCGCGAGCGGGCCGCCACGCGCGGCCTCGGGCGCGATGTGGCCGACCATGAGTCCGTGGGTCGCGCCGGAAAAGCGACCGTCGGTGATCAGCGCCACGGCATCGCCCAGGCCTTCGCCCACGAGTGCCCCGGTCACGCCCAGCATCTCTCGCATCCCCGGGCCACCGACCGGCCCTTCGTAGCGAATCACAACCACGTCGCCCGCCTTGATCCGACGGTCGCGAACCGCAGCGAACGCCGCCTCCTCGCTGTCGAAGACGCGGGCCGGGCCCCGATGCATCAGGCGTTCGTGACCGGCGAGCTTCACGACGCATCCCTCGGGCGCGAGATTGCCGCGGAGAATGGCCAGTCCACCAGTCGCCTTCAGCGGCCGGGATAACGGCGTGACGACCTTCTGGTCCGGCGTTTCCACGGCCGCCGCGGCAACCTGGCCCAGCGTGCGGCCATCGACGGTGCGAGCGTCGGCGTTGATCAGCCGGCCTTCGGCCAATCGCTGCGCAACCAGAGCAATTCCACCAGCATCGTGCAGGTCTTTCGCCACATACGCGCCGCCCGGCTTCAGGCTCGCCAAAACGGGCGTGCGCCCAGCAACTCTGTCGAAGTCGTCGATGGTCAATGGAACACCGGCCTCTCGGGCGATCGCAAGCAGATGGAGGACTCCATTGGTCGAACCACCGCTGGCGGCGACGGAGGCGATCGCGTTCTCGAGCGCGGCCTTGGTCACGATCTGCCGCGGCCGGATGTCCTTCGCTACCAAGTCCATCACGAGCCGGCCAGCGCGCTCGGCGACCTCATCTTTCTGAGGATCGATCGCGGGAACGTCATTCGCCCCTGCCGGGCTGATGCCCAGGAATTCGATCGCCATCGACATCGTGTTCGCGGTGAACTGTCCACCGCAGGCGCCGGCGCCAGGGCAGGCGCTGTCCTCGATCTCGCGTAGCTCGGCCTGGCTGATCTTGCCGGCGCTGACCGCGCCAACCGCTTCGAAAACCTCCATCAGCGTGATGTCGCGCCCGCGGTGGCGACCCGCGGCGATGGTGCCGCTGTACAGAGCCAACCCTGGGATGTTGATCCGCACGAGCGCCATCACGGCGGCCGGAATCGTTTTGTCGCAGCCCGTGATCAGGACAAGACCATCGAAGAGATGGCCACGGGTCACGAGCTCGATTGAATCGGCGATCACCTCGCGGCTCACCAGCGAGGCCTTCATGCCCTCGGTGCCCATCGAGACACCATCGGAGACGGCGATGGTGTTGAACTCCATGGGCGTGCCGCCGGCCGCGCGGATGCCGGCCTTGACCCTTTCCGCCAGCCGGCGATGGTTGAAGTTGCAGGGCATGGTCTCGATCCAGCTGTGTCCGACCCCGATGAGAGGCTTGGCCAGATCCTCGCGGGTGAAGCCAATCGCGTGCAGCATAGAGCGCGCGGGCGCACGATCATCGCCCTCGGTCAGCCGCGCACTCTGCCGCTTCAGCGGCGATGCGCCGTTGGGATCCGGCATGTTCACCCTCCTTCGAAGCCCCGATTCTACTGTCCGAACCGGTACGATGCGACGACACGGGAGGAGGACAGCACTCAGATGAGCGTCAGCACCACCGAGACAACCCTGGTTGAGGCTGGTCTTCGGGCCGAGATCCGGCTGCTGGGCCAGCTGCTGGGTGAGACGCTTCGCGAGCATGAAGGCCTCCCGCTCTATGAGCTGGAAGAGTCGATCCGGCTGCGCACCAAAGCGCTCCGCCAACAGTACGACGCCGCCGACGAGGCGGGGCTCGTCGATGAGCTCGGTCGCATCCCCCTGGAAGACACCGCCCGGCTGGTCCGAGCCTTTGCCACCTATTTCCAGCTGGTCAACCTCGCCGAGCTGGAGCGGCAGGCGCGTTCGCTTCAGGAAAGCGGTGACGAGCGGGGGGAGTTCGACCGGTTACTGGCGGCCTGCGCCGCGCAGCATGTGCCCGCCGAGCGCATCGAATGGGTTCTTCATGAGCTCGACGTCCGCCCGGTGCTGACCGCGCATCCCACCGAGGCCGTCCGGCGCAGCATCCTCGACCACCAGGACCGTATCGGCGAGGAACTCGCTCGGCTGCGGGCGCCGCTCTCCGCCCGAGAGCGCGGCCGGGTCCGGCAACGCATCGCCACCCAGGTCGAGGTGCTCTGGCACACCGATGAGGTGCGATCGGTTCGGCCCCGCGTCCTCGACGAGGTTGGCAATGCCCTCTTCTACCTTGAGCGCACCTTCTTCGACGCCATTCCCGATGTCCACGACCAGCTGGCCGAAGCGGTGGGGGTGCACTACCCGGGCATCGGCGTACCGCTGGATCCGCCGATTCGCCTCGGCTCCTGGGTCGGCAGCGACCAGGATGGCAATCCGAATGCCAACGCCGCGATGCTGACCGAGACGTTGCGGCTGCAGCGCCGGACCCTCTTGACCCGGTACCGCGAACGGGTTCGCGAGTTAGCGCGCGACCTCAGCCAATCGACCCGTCTGACGCAGGTGAGCGACGACCTGACCGCCTCGATCGCGCGAGATGAGCACGAGCTCGAGGCGTATGCGGACAGCCTTTCTCAGGGCACCCAGGACGAACCCTACCGGCGGAAGCTCTCGTTCGTCTGGTACCGCCTCGGGGCGACCGTCGATGCACAATTCGGCGCGTACGCTTCCGTCGACGAGCTCGCGACGGACCTGGACCTGCTCGACCAGAGCCTTCGCCACCACGGGGGCGTGGCCGTCGCGGACGGCGATCTCCTGCGGCTGCGCCGGCAGGTGCGAGTCTTCGGGTTCATCGGCGCCCGACTCGATGTGCGGCAGCATCGGGCGGTGGTCCGCGCCGCCACAACCGAGGTCGTGAACCGCCTCGGCGCCGCACCGGACCGCCGTCGAAGCGCCACGCTCAACGCTCCGCCCATTTCTCTCGATGCCGGCCGCTGGTCACCCGCCACGGGCAACCTGCTCGCCACGCTCTCGGCGATGGCGGCCGCGCAACAGACAGCGCCCGGCTCAGCCCAGACGTTCGTCCTGAGCATGACCGAGAGCGGCGACGACGTGCTGCAGACCCTCTTCCTCGCCGGCCTGGCCGGACTTCACGACCTGTCCGCCGACCCGCCGAGGAGCAACGTCGACATCGCGCCGCTGTTCGAGACCTCCGACGCGCTGGAGCGCGCCCCCGCGATCATCGAGAGCCTGTTGCGCGATCCGATCTACGCCCGACAGCTCGATGGTCGGGGCGGGATCCAGGAAGTGATGCTCGGCTACTCGGACAGCAACAAAGAGGTCGGGTATCTTTCGGCGGCCTGGGCGCTCGACCGGGCGCATGCAGCGATCGCCGCGGTGGTCGCGAAGCAAGGACGGCGGCTGCGGATCTTCCATGGGCGCGGTGGGACGGTCGGCCGCGGTGGCGGCCCCACCCACGAGGCGATCCTCGCTCAACCAACGTCCGCCGCGGATCCCAGGATCAAGATCACCGAACAGGGCGAGGTGGTCCATCGAAAGTACGCGCGTCCCGAAACCGCGCGACATAACCTGGAGTTGGTGCTCGGCGCTACCCTCGAGCACGTGTTGATGCCAACGGAGGTTCGTGAGCCACATCCGGCATGGCGCGAGGCGATGGACGCGATGGCCGAGGAGAGCCGCCGGCAGTACCGGGCCCTCGTGTACGAGGATCCCGGCTTCCAGGCTTACTTCGAGCAGGCGACGCCCATAGAAGAGATTGCCCAGCTCAACACCGGCTCGCGGCCCGTCAGCCGCGGCGGCACGCTCGCGGTCGAAGACCTGCGCGCCATTCCCTGGGTGTTCGCCTGGATGCAGAACCGGCACCTGCTGCCCGCCTGGTACGGCGCGGGCTCGGCGTTTTCGGACTTCGCGAAGCGACCCGGCGGCCTCCGATGTTTGCGAGACATGTACCAGCACTGGCTGTTCTTTCGCTCCCTCGTGGATAACCTCCAGATGGTGCTGGCCAAGGCGGACATGCGGATTGCCCGGCAGTACGCGACCCTGGTCGGCGATGAGCGGGAACGCGACCGGCTCTTCTTGATCATCGAGGCGGAGTTCACGCGAGCCCACGACGCGGTGCTGCAGATCACCGGGCAGGCGTCCGTTCTCGAGCGCCAACCGCAGTTACTCGCCAGCCTGCGTTTACGCGATCCCTACATTGACCCGATGAGCTATTTCCAGGTGCGCCTACTGCGCGAACTGCGCCGGCTGCCGGCCGGCGATCCGCGCCGCGCGGCGCACCTGCAGGCGGTGCTGCGAACGATCAACGGCATCGCGGCCGGGCTCCAGAACACCGGCTAACATCACGCGATCACATGGCCCTGCTCATCCACTCGAACCAACTTCCCGGCGGCAACGGCGCTCGAGAGTTCGAGGGCAAGGAGCACGGCGCAGGCCTGACGCTAATCCTGGTCGACATCGAAACGGGCCACGGGCCGAACCTGCATCGACATCCCTACGAGGAGATCTTTGTGGTTCACGCCGGGACCGGCAGCTTCGTCGTGGACGAATCAGAGGTGCAAGCGACGGCGGGCGACATCGTCGTCGCTCCGGCGGGGACCGCCCATCGGTTCGTCAACTCGGGCGGCGATCGTCTGCAGCTGACCGCGATCCACCACAACGCCAACTTCGTCACCGAATGGCTCGAGGCTTTGACGCCCGAGCAGCGCTACTGGTCGGCGGAGCAGCGGTGAGCGAGTTCGTGCCCTAATTCACCATCTTGTTTTCCAGTCCTTAACATCGCTCCCTATGGCTCGGCCGGCGAACGGCGCTTGCGGCTGCGGCGTTTCGGCGGAGCGGACGGTGGAAGCGCACGGGTGTAGGTGCCCAGCACCTGGAGGAAGGTGGTGGCGCGACGCGCCGCGCGCAGCGAAGCCGCTATCGGCTTCTCGGACCGGCCGCCATCGAGATCCAGGTAGAAGAGGTATTCCCACGGTGGGTCGCGACGGGGGCGTGACTCCAGCTTGGTCAAGTTGACGCCGAACTCCTCGAAGCATTTGAGCAAACGAAAGAGCGCGCCCGGCTCGTTGTCGACGGCGCAGACAAGGGAGGTCTTCTTGCCGTAGCGCGGTCGCTTGATGGGCGGTGGCTTGGGCCTACGCGGTCCCCGTCGCGTGATCAGGAAGAAACGGGTGATGTTTTCCTGTACCGTCTGGATGCGCTCGGCCAGGATTTCGAGGTCGTAGAGCTCGGCGGCGCGCCGCCCGGCAATGGCCGCCTGGTCGCGACGCCCCTCTTGCTGGATCTGCTTCGCTGCGCCCGCCGTATCGTATGCGGGCACCGGCTCCAGGTGTTCGCGCACGATAAAGGCCTCGCATTGCGCCAGCGCCTGTGGATGAGAGAAGACCCGCTTCACCTCGTCGCGACGGGTGCCGGGCACCGCCAGCAGGCAATGGTCAACCTGCAGCGCGACCTCCGCGACCACCAGGGCTCGATACTCGAGCAGGAGATCGTAGGTCTCGAGCACGCTGCCGCCCTGCGAATTCTCGACCGGGACGAGGGCGAAGTCAACCGACTGGTCGGCGACCCGGTGAAAGGCATGCCGCAGTGTGCGGAAGGCCTGCGGGGTCGCTAAGGGGAACGTGGCGTGGAGCGCTTCTTCGGAGTAGGCGCCCGGTTCCCCCTGGTATCCGATCGTGAGCTCGCGTGCGATCTTCGAACTCTATCGAACTAGTCGAGGGCTTTGAGTCGCGGCCACGCTTGGTCGAGCGGCACCAGCGGACTGCGACAGATCCAGATCGCCTGTCCGTACTCATAGTTGCGCAGGCCGTAGGAGTTCGTGATGGTGGCGGCTTGCTGGATGTCACCGAAGAACGTGCCGAGGTATTGCCGCGAGTATCCGACGACGATGACGGTCGACGGCGTCATATGCGCCGGCGCCCAGTAATAGTAAGTAAGGTGTGGCGAGACGACCGGCGGCAGGCCGTGACCGTAAAAGTCGAGCGCGCCCGCCTCGCCGTAGTTGCTCGCCAGGATCATGACGGCGCTCCGATCCCCCAAGGGCAGCTGCTGGTAGACGGTGGTCACCTGCTGCACCACATCCGGCCAGCCGTACATGTCGGCGAAGTCCTTGCGTGCTTTCCAGACCCATGAATCGGCCATAGTCTTTGCCGGCAGGATCGGCAGCCCGATCGGCAGCAGCACGACGGTAATGGCGACGGCGACGGCCACCGCGACTCGTCGGATCCATGGTTGGCGCACGGCTTCGACGAACCACACGCAGCCGGCGGCATAGGCGAGGGCATAGATCGGCGCCGGGTAGTAGGCCTTGCCACCCACGAGGAAGAAGAAGAGCTCGACCGACACGATGGTGACCGCCGCCGCGCGAAATGGCTCACGTCGCCACAGCCACCACGCGCCTCCAACGATCAGGGGGATCAGCTGAGGGCCCATCAGCAGGAACTGCTGGACCCAGTAGGCAATGGGACCGTCGGTAGCGCCGCGGTGGCCGATGGTGTAGAGCAGGCTGTCCCAGTGGTGTCCCGCTTGCCAGGCGAGGTTCGGCACGAAGAGAACAAGAGCGAAGCCAAAGCCGAGCCACGGCCATCGACTTGCGAGCAATTGTCGCTGGTTCGTGGCAAGGAGCCCGATGACGATGGCAACCCCCAGCCCAATCACCGTGTACTTGGTCTCGAGGCCGATCCCGAATACCAGCCCCAGCAGCAGCCACTCTTTCGGGTCGGAGCCGCGGAGCAGCCGAACGAACAGCAGGCACGTCACCGCCCAGACCAGCTGGTCGAAGCTGACCGTCTGAAAGAGGATGTTGGCCCCGACGTACATCGGAGAGATGAGCACGGCCAGTCCGGCCAGCACCTGGGCAAGGCGATTGGCGCCCAGTTCTCGTGCGATCAACGCAGTGACGATGATCACACAGGCGCCCGCGAGGATCGTGAGCAACCGCAGCGCCGGCAATGAGCCTGGGAAGATGGCCTGGTCGGCTCTGGCCAGGAGCGGCGTGATCGGCGGGTAGTCGACGTAGCCAAGGGCAAGGTGGCGGCTCGACGCCAGGTAGTAAAGCTCGTCGCGGTGCCAGCCGTAGCGATCGGCGACCGCCATCGTGACCCCCACCTTGGTAGCGACGAGTAGAAGCAAGGCCAACCAGGGCGGGTTTGCTTTGATGGCGCCAAGCTAGCACAGCGGTGAGCAGGCGAAGTCGTTTACGGCCCCCGTAGCGCTCGTCACAGCTTGGTCAAGCCATGCAGACTCGGAGTGACGCCTCGGCTACGAAAGTTCGGGACCCGTACGGACAAGGGATTTCGCAACGTGGCGGGAGCAGTGTGGGTCGCAGGAGTCGTGCATGGTCACTGCAATCGCGGAGCGGATGGTGCGTCGGCTGAGCCGCGACCACCAACGGGGTCAGGCGATGATCGAGTACGCCTTGATCATGGTGCTGGTGGTCATCGTGGTCATTGTGATCTTGATCATCATGGGCAACACCGTCAACAACATGTTCTGCAACGTCACCGGCTCGCTCGGGTCTCCCTAAGTTCGCGCGAGCGGGGTTTCCTGCAGCGGCGGTCGCGGAATGCGGCCGTGGACGATCTCGAATCCCGTCGTGTTGCTCAGTACTTCCACCTCGTCACGCTTCAAGCGCAACTCAACAGCGCCCTTGCCGGCACGGAGATTCTTCAGCGTCAGGTTAGGCAGCCAATCGGGCAGGTCGGGGTTGACATAGATGACCTTGGCGTTGCCGGCGGTGTGGATCCCGCAGAGGATCCCGATCAGGCGAAAGACCGAAGCGGCGGCCCAGGCCTGGGGAACATTGGTCCCGAGGTAGGGGACCGGGTAGGCGCCCGGTTCGCGCGCGACTCCAGCCCAGAGCTCGGGCAAGCTGTAGCGGTCGAAACGCTCGGCAGCGGCAAAGATGCCCTCGGCGATCTGCTGAGCCTCAGTGTGGCGACCAGCTCGTCGAAACCCGCCGGCGATGGTGGCGTTATCGTGCGGCCAGACCGATCCCAGGTGATAGGAGTACGGATTGTAAGAGGGGTGATGCATCGATAGCGTGCGGATGCCCCAGCCGCTCCACATGTCGGGCTGCATCAAGCGATCGACCACGCGGTTGGCGCGATCCGGCGGAACGATGCCGCTGGCCAGACAATGCCCGGCGTTCGATGCCACCGATCGGATCGGCCGCTTGAGCCCGTCGAGGCCAATGTAGTAGGTGCCCTCTTCCTCCCACCAGAAGCGCTCGTTGAACTCATCATAGAGGCGGATCGCCCGTTGTCGCAGCTCCTCGGACCGCTCGGCATCGCCCCAGATCGCAAAGGCTTCCGACATTCGAAGGAGTGCGTCGAAGGCATAGCCCTGAAGCTCGCAGAGCGCGATCGGCAGCTGCGCGATAGTGCCGTCCTCGTGCTGGACCGCGTCGTGCGAATCCTTCCAACCCTGGTTATAGAAGCCGACCGGTGAGCGCGTCTTGTATTCCTGGAACCCGTCCTGGTCGCGGTCCCCGTATTCGAGCATCCATTTCAGCGCGGCCTCTGCGTTCGGCCGGTAGCGGTCGAGGATCTCCCGGTCGCCCGACCACTGGTAGGCGTAGGACAGCACGATCAAGAAGAGCAACGTGGCATCGGCCGTGCCGTAATAGGGCGTGAAGGGAAGGAGGCCGAGGCTGGCCAGCTCGCCATAACGCAATTCGTGTGGGATCTTGCCCGGTTCCTTGTCCTGCGTGGCATTGTCGTCGGTCGCCTGCACCCGCGACAGGCGGTCGAGCGCGCCGAAGGCAAACTCGGGAAAGCCGCTAATACTTTCCATCGCGACCACCAGCGAGTCACGACCGAAGAGCGTGACGTACCACGGGATGCCGGCGGCAGGGACGTAGACGCCGCGACGCACCGTGAAGTCCGACATCCGCAGCGCCTCCATGTCGGCGACGGCCTGGCGCCAGATGCGCGGCAGCGTCGAATGGCTGGTGGCGACCGAAACCGCGGGCAGCAACCCATTCGTCATCTCCGGATCGCGGTTCTGTACCGCATAGCACGGGAGCACCCGGGCGCGCTTGCCATCGATCACGGGTAACCATTCGACGCACGCATGCCAGGTCTGCTTGGGCGCGAGATTGATGACGAACTGCATGCGGCCGTTGGCGAACTCCGGGTGCGAGTTCTCGCGCTCGACAGCAACGATCAGCTCCCGCTTGAAGGTCCCGTTTGAGTAGGTGGTGCGCAGCTCCCCGGCTTTCTCGTGCCAGGAGCTCTGCAGGTCGCCCCGGCGCACCAGCCGCCGGCGGCGCACGTCGAAGATGTCGGCGAAGTCCGACTCGATGGCGACCTCCAGGATGAGGCGCACCGGGTGACGGGCAAAGCTGATGAGGTCGTAGTCCTCGTGCACGCCCTCGAGAATGGTGCGGTCGAGGCGAAAGCCGATCGCGCGCTCCTCGAGGATGATGTCGTGCTCCGCGCCATCGCGTGTCCCAGCCAGCGGAAGCTCAGGGGTCGTGAACTCGTGTCGGGCGGAAAAGTGGTCGATGGTGCTGGCGTCGAGCAGCAGCGGCGCTCGCCCATTGATGGTGACCGAGTAGCTCGAGACGAAGCGCGTGTCCCGAGCGAAGAAACCGACGCCGGCGCTCGGCTCCATGGTGGCGTTCGGCTCGCTGACCATGAACTGGTGGTCATGGTTGATGGTGATGGTCGGCGTGCCATGCGTGACCGGCATCTGGGCTCAGGCCAATCTTAGGGATGCGGCACAGGCGGTTGAAGTGCGTTAGCGCGGTGGCATGATCGGCGGCGGAACGAGTGCCTCATCGTCGAGGTCGGCATGCTGGAGGACATACGACTCGCTCACCACGACTTGCTGTTTGAGCCGTGCCAACCTGTCGATGCTGTCGCCCAGGGCGCACCGCGCGTAATGGTGCGTGTTGCTATCCCAGAAGGTGCCGACCCGCATATTCACGCACGCCGTCAACATCTGCGGTGGGGCATCATCCGAGGCCGCATTGAACTCGACCGGCTGAAACGCGCTGCAGTCGGCAAAGTCCTTAGGAAAAGGACGCGAGTACGGGCAGGCGTCGAGGGGCAGCTTCCCGATCACCTCTATGCGAGCACTAAGACGACGCTTCTGTCAACGCGCCGAGTTCGTTGCGGCCTAACGGCTGAGCTTGGTGCCCGGGCCTGGACTGCGGTGCCAGACCCGGGCTCATTTACAGTCGCTTTAGGCTCCCGTCACCTGAACCACGGCCCTCATCCAGTCGTGGACCGTGCATTGGTAGGCGTAGGTGCCCGGCGCGCTGGCCTTCGCCGACCAATCCTGCACCGACGGTGTCAGGCCATAGTCGGCGCCCACGAGGACGCCCGAGTCGACGACAGAACTGGGATCCGCGGGGTTGGTATTACTCAGGTCGCCGGGCCGCGCATTGCCCGGATCGGCCATAAGCTCGAAGCCAGCTTGTGTTGGAGGGAGGTCCCCGCAGTAAGGCCCAAACGGGGTAGGCACGGGTCCTCCGTCATCGCCGCCAAACTGGCCGCAGTCTGGCATGAATGGTGGCGGTAGGTTGAGACTATCGGTGAGAAAGGACACGGTGTGGAGTTCCGAATCGGGTCCCCAAGTCCAGTGGACGCTATCACCAACACCCAGATTGAGATTTCTGGGCATCATCTCGAAGAACGACACGTGCCCATCGGCGGTGTTGTCGCTGACGTGGCCGTCAAACACTTTGTGCCCATGGCGGCCCAGGGTAAAGGTCGGCGTATTGTCGGCGGCGTACTTCGCCTGGCCCTCCGCCTTATCGGTGGCGAACTGCGCCAGCGATTGGGCGTTGATGGTCCCTTGCGAGGTTGTCGCCTGGCCCGGTGTGACCACGTGGACGGTGCCATTCATCTTGGGATGGATCAGGCAAAGGTAGTTGTAGTCACCCGGCGCCGCATTGACCGTGACATTCCAGTCGACCGTACCGTTGAAGGCCGCCGGGGTCACCTTCTTGGACCCACTGATGGCCGCGAGCAACTTCTTGAGATGAGCCCCACCGATACCGCCGGCGATCGCTGGCGCGTTCGGGTTCCCATCAAAGGTGCAATTCGGTTGGCCGATCTGCTCGAGCCCGCAGCTCGGGAAGCTCATCAGGGCAAAGGCGCCTGGACCGAGCAAGACCTTATTAACGCCACTGCCCGGCGCAACCGGGTCGTCGACGTCAGGGGTAAATAGTGGAAGGTTGGCCCGCAATGTCGGCCCATCCTGCGCCACGGCGATGAGATGGAATTCGCCTGGAGGCGTCTGGAAGTCGAGCGTGTCGCCGCTGTGAATCGATATGTCACGGGTAAAGAAGTCGGTGTAGCTCCAGACACGACCCCCGTTGAGAGGGTTCCCCGTCGCTGTGCTGAACTGCTGGTTGTCCGGATCAAGGTGACCAACTCCGATCCTGAGCGTCTGCCCACCACCCGAGTCGGCCGAAACAGGTATGGCGACGACAAGTGCGAGCGAGAGCACGGTCGCCGCGGCCGCGAATCCACGAAGACGCCCCTTGATTCCGCGTATTAAGCGCATCTGTTTCCTCCTCGGTTCCCACCGCCTTCGGCAGCACGCAGCGTCGCGTCTCCTATCTACTCGCGCCGGTCGGTGGCGTCAATACGCCAGAAGGCGTATGCTGCCCCCGGGAGAAGAGGGGCCGTGGAGCGGCTTGGACCTGGCGACTACGAGGCGGTCCTTGGCTTCGTGTGCCAACTCTACGCAGTTGAGCGGCTGGACGCCTTTCCGCGGCGCGCGATGTCAGGCCTCGGCCGGCTGGTCGAGAGCGACATCCTCACCTACAACGAGATCTATCCTCGCCGCATCCGCGCCGATTTCCTCGACGAACCCGCCGGCGTCATCGATCAGTGGCAGCGGGCCACCTTCGAGCACTACGCCCATCAGCATCCCCTGATCACGCATTACGCCAGGACCCGGGAGCGCCATCCGCGCAAGATCTCTGATTTCCTGACGCTTACTCAGTTCAAAAAACTGGCCTTGCACAGCGAATTCTTCCGACCGCTCGGCCTGAACTACCAGATGGCCGTGACTATCCCGTCAACCCCCGACCTCGTGATCGGAATCGCGTTCAACCGGTCGCGCGCCGACTTTTCAGAGCGCGATCGGTCAGTGCTGGAGGCGATTCGTCCCCACCTGGCACAGGCCTACCACAATGCTGCTGAGCGAACCAGGCTTACCGAGCGCATCGCCACGGTCGGTGGGAGTGAGCCGGGCCACGGCCGCAAGAGCGCGCAGGAGGCCGGTGCGCTGACCCGACGCGAGCACGAGGTCCTCGCCCAGGTCGCCGAAGGAAAAACGAACCCGGAAATCGGCGCCCGGCTGGCGATCAGCGGACGGACGGTTCAGAAGCACCTCGAGCACGTCTATGCAAAACTCGGCGTGCGCACCCGGACCGCGGCGGCGATGAAATTGACGCCTCCGGCTCAGCCCGCCGACGAGCGATCCGACGACGCGATAGTCGCGGGGCGCGCCACCTGGTGATAGAGATGCTCCGGCCGTCCCGGTGAGCCGTAGCGCATCACCACTTCGACCCGGCCTAATTGGACAAGGTGATCGACGTAACGCCGGGCTGTGACCCGACTGAGATTCGCCAGCTCCGCCACCTCCACCGCGGTCAGGTCGCGTTCCGCCCCCTGCAGGATGCGGGTGACCAGCTCGAGCGTCGGTCGCGAGAGCCCCTTCGGCAGGGTCTCCTCGGCGCTGCCGTGCCGGAGGATGTTGTAGAGGGTGTCGACCGCGTGCTGGTCTGCCTCGGAGAGTTGCTTGAGCCGCTGATGCATCGCGGCGTAGCTCTGCAACTTCTCGTGGAGCGCCGCGAACCGAAATGGCTTGATCAGGTAATGGACGACGCCGCCCTGCATGGCGGCGCGCAAGCTCTCGACGTCGCGGGCGGCGGTGATGGCAATCACGTCAACGCGCGAGACACCCAACTCGCGAATCGTCCGCATCACCTCCAACCCCGAGATGTCCGGCAAGTAGATGTCGAGCAGGACCAGGTCCGGGTTTGCGGAATTGACCAGGCGCAGCGCCTCGGCTCCGGTCGCCGCCTCACCAACGACCGTAAAGCCCGGCACCTTCTCGACATACGCCCGGTGCAGTGAAGCCACGCGAAAGTCATCGTCGACGATCAGGGTGCGAATCATGACGTCGCCACCGGCACCGGCCTGGCCGTCAACGGCAGTCGCACCGTGAACATCGCCCCACCCTGATTGAGCACGGTGACCTCGCCGCCGCGGCGCGCCGCGACCTGCTTGACCAACGCCAGGCCGAGCCCGCGGCGCGAGCCGGGACTTGCCAGCTTGGTGGTGTAGCCCTCGGAAAAAATCCGCTCGGTTTCGCCCAGGCCGATGCCGGGGCCCGAGTCGTGGACCTGAATCAGGACGTCGCCGTCCTCTTTGCGGATAGAGACTTCCACCCAGCGCGGGCCGCCGTTCGACGAGGTGGCGGCGGCGTCCAGCGCATTGTCGATCAGGTTGCCGACGACCGTGATCAAGTCGCGTGGGTGGCCGGCGTCACCGTCGAGCCGGCTATCCGGCGATAGCCGGAACTGAATGCCGCGCTCGGCGGCCACGGCAGACTTGCCAAGGAGGAGTGCGCCCAGCACCGGGTCGCCGACGCGCTCCAGCAGGGACTCGGTGAGCTCCTGCGACACGGAGGAGGACTCGGTCGTCAGCTGGATCGCCTCCTCCTCACGCCCGAGCTCGATCAAGCCGGCAATGGTGTGCAGCCGGTTGGAAAAGTCATGCGCCTGCGCCCGTAGGGCTTCACTGACACTGCGAGCGTTGTCGAGCTCGCGCAGCAGGCCCTCGAGCTCGGTCCGATCGCGGAAGGTGGCGATGTGTCCAATCGTGCGACCCCGGACGACCACCGGCATCCGGCTCACCACCAGGACCCGATCGGCGGCGAGCACCACCTCGTCAGCGCCCGTGGCTTCGCCGATCAACAGGTCCCGGACTCGGCCGGGAGGGAGAACGTCGGTCAACCGCCGCCCGACGCTGTCGCTCGCCACGCGAAGTAGCCGCCGCGCCTCGTCGTTGAGCAGCGTGATGCGGCCATCGACATCGGTTGCCACTGCTCCCTCGCGGATCCCGTGCAGACTCGCCTCGCGTGTCTCCAACAGAGTCGCGATCTCGCCGGGCTCCAGACCGAAGGTCTGCCGCTTGAGCCGGCGGGCCAGAAAAATCGACCCGGCCACGCCGAGCGCAAGGGCCACCAGCAGGTAGAGGGCAAGCTGCGGCAGCATGGCCGCGAGCTGCTGTGAAAGCGTCCCTTCGAGGAAGCCGACCGAGACGATGCCGATGACCCGGTTCTGCCCGTCGAAGATCGGCGCCTTCCCGCGCGCCGAGACACCGAGGGTGCCATGCTCCACACCGATCCAGGTCTTTCCGGCAAGGACCGTGTGGAAGTCCTCATCGATCGGCTTGCCGATCATCGCGGCGTTCGGGTGGGAGTAGCGGACCCCATTCGCGCCCGCGATGACCACGAAGCTCGCGCCCGACGCTTTGCGGATCCCTTCGGCAAGCGGCTGGAGGGTCCGCGACGGATCCGAATCGCGAAGCCCGTCTCCCACCGATGGCATGCCCGCCACCGATTGGGCGATGTTCAATGAGCGCTTCTCGTAGCGCTGGTCGAGCTGCCGGCTTTCGTTGAGGTAGGAGGCGACGGCGCCAATGAGGAGCGCTCCCAGCACGATCGCGAGCTGGAAGACCAGGATCTGCGACGCCAGGCTGAGGCGAGGTCGGCGCACCGATGTCATCGTATCGGGTCCACAGCTGGACAGGAAGTGACCACAACGACCAAAACGGTCGCAAACTTCGCAAGGGTTTTCAGCGGCCGTCCGGCCCATTTACGGTTGCGGGGATGGCTGGGGCAGCGATCGAACTGCGCGCGGTGACGAAGCGATTCGCCACTCCCAACGGCGGGATTTACACCGCGCTCCACGACCTGACCATGGAGGTGGCCCCGGGGGAGTTCTGCGCCGTGGTTGGGCCCACCGGCTGCGGCAAGTCGACGACGCTGGCCCTGATTTCCGGATTGGAGCGGCCAAGCGCTGGCGAGGTCGCCGTGATGGGCAAGCCCGTCAACGGCATCCCGGATGGGATCGGCTATGTCTTCCAGACCGACGCCGTCTTTCCCTGGAAGTCCGTGTTGGAGAACGTCGCCGCCGGCCCCCGTTATCGCGGGACGCCTGGCGGCGAAGCCCGCGCCCAGGCCAGGGAGTGGATCTCGCGGGTGGGGCTCGCAGGGTTCGAGGATCGCTACCCGTATCAGCTCTCCGGCGGCATGCGCAAACGGGTTGGGCTGGCGCAGAGCTTGATCAACGGCCCGCGGATCCTGCTCATGGACGAGCCCTTTTCCGCCCTCGATGTGCAGACGCGCACGTTGATGGAGAACGAGCTGCTCGCGCTTTGGTCGTCGACCTCGGCATCCGTGGTCTTTGTTACGCACGACCTCGAGGAAGCGATCGCGCTCGCCGATCGGGTGGTTCTGCTGACCGCCGGTCCCGGGACGGTCAAAGGGACCTTCGAGGTTGACCTGCCGAGGCCGCGGAATGTCGCCGAGATCCGTTTCCAACCGCGCTTTGCGCAGATCTACGAGGCCATCTGGAACCAGTTGCGTGACGAGGTGTTGGTGAGCTATGAGCGTCAGAAGCACGCTGCCGCCGTCTAGCGTGGGCTTGAAGAGCCCCCACCCTGACCCTCCCCCAGAGGGGGAGGGAAATCGGGCTGCTGGCTCGATCGACACCGACCTTCTTGCCCGCCGCTCAATGGCAGCGCGCCGGCGGCGGCTGATGATCTACGCCCTTCGCCTGGCGTTCGCCGTGGTCTGGCTTGGCAGCTGGGAGGTGACGACCCGCCTGAACTGGGTCGACCCCTTCTTTGTCGGGCAACCATCCGGGGTTGTGGTGCGACTCTGGACCTGGGTCACCGATGGAACGGCACTGGGGCCGCTGTGGCTGCAGGCTGCCGTCACCATGGAGGAGGCAGTGCTGGGCTTCCTCGTCGGCTCGGCGCTCGGCATCGTGCTGGGTATCCTGCTGGGACGCGTCGAGTTGATCGCTGAAGTTCTTTCGCCCTTCATTAAAGGCGCGAACGCGATCCCCAGAGTGGTGCTCGGTTCCCTCTTTGCCATCATGTTCGGCCTTTCTGTTTGGGGCAAAGCGTCGACCGCCGTAGTGCTCGTCTTCTTCGTTGTCTTTTTCAACGCGTTTCAGGGCGTGCGCGAGGTGGATCGCAACCTGGTCGCGAATGCACGGATCCTTGGGGCCGACAACCGGCGTCTGACGACCGAGATCATCATCCCGTCCGCGATGTCGTGGATTCTGGCCAGCCTGCACATCAGCTTCGGGCTGGCCATCGTCGGCGCCGTGGTTGGGGAACTGTTCGGGGCCACCGCCGGCCTCGGCCAGCTCATCTACAACGCCGGGCACACCTTCGACGTCAATGGCGTGTTCGCCGGAATGTTCGTCCTGGCGGTTCTGGCGCTGATCGCGGAGGGCCTGATCACTGCCCTCGAAAACCGGCTCATCAAATGGCGACCCAGTCGAGTCAGCGGCGAAATACCAATTTAGGGAGGAGAAACGATTGATGCACGGATCTAGACGTCGGGCGTTCTTTGCGGTGGGTGGGGCGACTGTCATGGCGATTGCGCTGGCCGCGTGCGGTGGCACGGCGAACAATGCCGGTGGGGGCAGCTCGCCTGCCGCCATGACACCGGTCGACCTCAAGCTCATGGTGGGCGGCCTCAACAAGCAGATCTACCTGCCGAACATGCTTGCCAAGCAGCTGGGGTACTTCGATGACCAAAAGATCAATGTGACCCTGGTCGACGAGGGCTCCGGGCAGGGGACCGAGCTCGAGGTCGTCGCCGGCAACGTGGACGCCGGTTCGGGCGCCTACAGCCATCCGATCGAGCTCAACGCACTCGGGAAGAAGATCGAGACCATCTGCCAGTTCGGTATCGCGCCGGGTGAGGCCGAAATGGTCGCGAGCAGCAAGGCGGACTCCATCAAGTCGGCCGCGGACCTCAAGGGAAAGAAGCTGGGGGTCACCGACATCGGCTCTGGCACGCATACGATCAGCCTGGCGCTGCTGGGCAAGGCCGGCTACAAGGGATCGGACGCGAGCTTCGTCGCGGTGGGCGCCGGTAACACGTTCATCGCTGCCATCAAGAACGGCACCATCGACGCCGGCATGACGACCGAGCCCACCATCACCCGCCTGCTCCAGAGCGGCGATGCCAAGGTGCTGATCGACCTCCGCACGCCGGAAACGACCCGCGCCGCGCTTGGCGGCGACTATCCGTTCATTGGCATCTTCGCCAAGAACGACTGGGTCAACAGCCACAAGGACGTGGCCCAGCGGCTGGTCAATGTTTATGTCAAGACATTGAAGTGGATGAAGGCGCACAGCGCCGACGAGATCGCGGCCAAGATGCCCGCCGACTACCTGGTGCCGAGCAAGGACCTCTACGTCGCCGCCCTCAAGAACCAACTGTCCATCTTCGGCACCGACTGCAAGATGCCGTCGGCCGGGCCTCAGACCGTGCTCAGCATCCTCCAGAACTATGTGTCGTCGTTCAAGGGCAAGAACGCCAATCTCCCGGAGACCTACACGAACGAATTCGCCAACAAGGCGAGCTAGCGCTAAAAAAGCCCATACCCTGACCCTCCCCCTCGCGTGGGGGAGGGAAACGGGGAGGGCAATTCTCCAGAATCTCGCCCCATAGTCCATTCCCGACCACGGAGGGTCCCCGAGATTCGCTTTTTTGGTCGGGACGCGGATAAAATGCCCCGGCGGGCGACGGCTCGCAAGGAGGGACCGATGCCATGCCCAGGAAGGCCCTATGGCTTTCACTCAGAACCTCGCTGCGGACCGCCGAAGGCGCATCCACGCTCGCGCTCATGGTCATGGTCGCCGTGTTTGCCCTCGTCGCGTTGCAGTGGAGCTCCCATCGCCGAGCTCCAGTTGCGAGCGGACCGAGTCCGACCCCGCAGCTGACCGCCAGCATCACACCATCGCCGAGTCCCACGACGGCCGCTGCGGCCGCGGGTTCCGCTACGGCCGCCCCAGCGCCGACGGCCTCGGCACGTCTTAAAGTTCGGCCTACGGCCCCTCCGCCTGCAAGCCCAACGGGTATCCTCCCGACGGCGCTCCCATCGCTAACCGCGCTCCCCACGCCGGTTCCCTCGATCCTTCCCACGCCGACGCCGAGTGTGACTCCGACGGCGTCTCCGTAAGGGGCCTAAGGTGGAAAGTGGGCCATGAATAGCAGGGATGTGGTGTCGGGCGCGGCGGCCGGTGTGATCGGCGGCTACGTCGGCACCAAGGTAATGACTCCGGTCACCACCAAGCTCTACGAGCTGGCCCCCGAGGAGGACAAGCAGCGCGAGAAGGCGGTAAGTCCGGGGTCGCCGTACAAGATCGGCGCCAAGAAGGCCGCGGACGCTCTCGGGCTCAAGCCCAGCAACGATCAGCTCGACCTCGCCGCATCACTGATGCCCTACACCCTCGGAATCGGCGGCGGCTTACTTTACGTGATTCTGCGGCGGAGCCTACGGGTGAACCCGGTCCTCGCAGGCCTGACCGCGGCGATGACGCTGTTCGGGGTGGTCGACGAAGGCTTGACGCCAACCCTGGGTCTCAGTGCGCCGAATCGCGAGTATCCAGTGTCGACGCATCTTCGCGGCTTCCTTGGGCATCTCGCCTATGGCGCCGCCGCGGCCGCGACCGCTGAGGTCCTGATGGCCGTCATCACGAGGGTGCAATCAGACGATAGGCGGTCGCTTCGTTGATGAGTCCTGCCACTAAGAGGATGACGAAGACCGACCACGGTTCAGTCTGACCTCCCCCGCAGGCGGGGGAGGGTAATTGCCTCGGGGACTACTCGAGCAGTCTGCCGGCGACCGGCAATTCGTCCGCGGCCAGCGATCCCCGTAAGGCCGCCGGGATTTCGGGGACTGGCCCGGTCGAAACCGTCAGGGACGCATCCCGTCGATCCAGACGGGTGTACAGGTTGCGCTGCAGGGTTGGATCGAGGGCAGGGAAGTCGGATCGGTTGTGAGCGCCCCGGCTCTCGCGCCGTTCGAGCGCGGAGCGGAGCGTGGCCTCCGCCGTTCGGAGCCCCGCCCGCAGGTCGAGGACGTGCGCCAGCTCGAACCATCCTTCCTCGCCGGGGCGAATATCGACGGTCTGCGCCGCGTCCGTCAGCTCGCCGAGTTTCCGAAGACCCTCCCGCATCCTAGCCTCATCGCGAACCACGCCGCAGTGCTCCCACATCAAATTCCGCAGGGCCCGCTGTAGGGGACGGGCGAGCTCGGTGCCCGGCTTGATCAGGCTCTGCAGCTCGTCGGCCGCGTCCTTCACCGCCTTTCTCGACCGGCGCTGCAGTTCGGATTCCTGCGAGTATGAGGCCGAGGCGGCCCCGGCACGCCGCCCGAAGATGATGGTCTCAGCCAGTGAGTTGCCCCCCAAACGGTTGGCGCCGTGCAGGCCAGAGGTGCATTCGCCGGCGGCATAGAGGCCGACCACCTCGGTGGCGTGGGTCTCGGGATCGACGGCGATGCCGCCCATCGAGTAATGCGCCGTGGGCGCCACCTCCATCGGTTGCTTCGAGATGTCGAGCATTTGATACTCGATGAACTGCCGGTACATCCTCGGGAGTTTCTCCAGAATCTCGTCCTTGGGTCGGTGCGAAATATCAAGGAACACGCCGCCATTGGGGCCGCCACGACCTTCCATGATCTCCGTGTAGATGGCGAGCGCCACTCGATCCCGCGCGCTCAGCTCCATGCGCTGCGGGTCGTAGCGCTGCATGAAGCGCTCGTGGTCGCGGTTGTAGAGGCGGCCGCCCTCGCCGCGGACGGCCTCGGTGACCAGGGTGCCGGCCATCTCTTCCGGCGTGAGCATCCCGGTTGGATGAAACTGCACGAGCTCCATGTCCATCAATCGGCAGCCGGCCTCGAGCGCGAGGAACATGCCCTCGCCGTAGTTCTCGTCGCGACGGGATGAGCTGCGACGCCAGAGCCGCGTGTGTCCACCCGTGGCCAGGACAACCGCATCGGCCTCGAAGACCGTGCGCTCCCCGGACACGAGGTCGAATCCATAGGCGCCAAAGCAGACGCCATCCGCGACTAGCAGACGCGAGATGTACTGGTCTTCGATGATCGGGATTCCCAGCTGCTGCACCTTGTTGGCCAGGGTGTAGAGGATCGTGCGGCCGGTGTAGTCACCCGCGTAGCAGGTGCGTCGGTACTTGTGCGCGCCAAAGAAGCGCTGATCCAATCGCCCGTCCTCGAGCGTCGCGAAGCGGCAGCCCCAGGCGGCTAGCTCGCGCACCGCGTCGGGCGCCTCCCGCGCCATGATTTCCACCACCCGCGGGTGCCCGAGGAAGTAACCCTCACGCAGTGTGTCGGCGAAATGCTGCTCCCAGGTGTCCTGCGGATCGCGCGTGCCCAGCACCGCGTTGATGCCGCCCGCGGCCAGGACGGTATGCGCATCGAGACGGTGTCGCTTGCCTACGATCAGCACCTGGCTTCCCGCCTCGGTGGCGGCGATCGCGGCGCGCAGCCCGGCCGCGCCAGTCCCGACGACGAGGACGTTGCAGACCCGACTACGGGCCGACCGTTCTGGCATCTTCATTGGGCATCGTACTCGGCGGCATCCTGACGTCGGGACGTGGTTGGGTGACCGCGTCGTGCAGGGCCGGAAGGTGCTCGGCGAGGGCGGCGAAGTCCTGGCGGGCAAGGCTGAGGACGCTGGTTGGGGTCAGCGTGCGGACGGTCGCTGTGCGGCGGCCGTTGTTGAGCGTCCCGATCTCGCCGAAGTGATCGCCAGGCCCCAGCTTGCGGATCACTTGCTCATTTCCGTCGACGTGCTGGGACACCTCCACCTCGCCGGCGGTGATGATGTAGAAGCGGCCACTCAGCTCACCCTCGCGCACGATCGTCTCGCCGGCACCAAATCGCATCGGCACCACGGTGTTGGTGCGGCCGAGGGGGAGCGGCGTCAGGTTGTCTGGCAGCACGGCGCTCCCTATCCAATGCAGGGCCAGCCCGAGGCGGCGACGCCAGGTGGGCATGAACGAAAGAAACAACGCCCGGGAGACGAGCGAGGCCACCCAGCCGTGGAGCGCGACGCCCCGAACCTGGGCGACACCGTAGCGCCGGGTCAGCAGCGCGACCTCGCCGAAGCGCGCCGGATGACAGGGCGCCGGTGGCTCGCCGCGGATGTCGGAGAGGATGTTGTGCGCCGCCTGCCGGCCTTCGCCGAACGCCACCATGACCATCGCCCCGAACGGCTGGCCGCTCGCCGGGTCTGGAACCGCCGCGTTGTCGCCGGTCGCGTACACTCCAGGCCAACCGGGAACCCGGCAGAACGAATCGCAGGGGATGCGTCCCCGCTGCAACTCGACCGGCAGCTCACGCACGAGAGGGTTGGTCCCGATGCCAACGGTGGCGATGATGCTCCGAGTCTCGATCCGGGATCCGTCGGCGAGGACGATCGCGCCGGCCGTGGCTTCCTTGATACCGACGCCAAGCCGCAATTCGATTCCGCGGTGCCGCATACGGTCGAGCACGCGTTGCGCGAGGCGATCGTTGAAGGTCGGCAGCACGCGGGTGAGGATGTCGACCGTGATCACCCGTAGCTCCGCCGGCGAGATCATGGGATAGGAGCGGAGGGAGGCGCGGAGAAATTCGTTGGCTTCGGAGGCGATTTCCACACCGGCGTAGCCCGCCCCCGCGATCACAAAGGTCAGGCGCCGCTGCCGCTCAGCCGGATCCGACGTCACGCTCGCCGCCTCGAGCATCTCGATCAGGTGGTTGCGCAGATGGATGAAGTCACCGATCGTCTTGGTCTGCAGGGCGTGCTCGGTCAGGCCCGGGAACCGTGAGAGGTCGGTGACCGAGCCTAGCGCGATCACCATGTGGTCGGCTTCGAGCGTCACCTCGTCGCTCTCGCCGCCCAGACTAAGCACGGCTCGGCGTGCGAGCGGGTCGATCGACTCGATCTCCGCGGTGTAGATCGTGACGCCGGGCAGGATCTCGCGCAGCGGGATGAGCACGTGCTGCGCCTGCAGCACCCCGGAAACGATCTGCGGCATCAAGCCATGCCAGACCTCGACGTTCTCGCGGCTGACCAGGGCGATGTCCAGCTGGTCGGTCGTGCGTCGATGCTTGATCAACTCGCGAGCGCAACGGACGCCGGCATGGCCGCCGCCGAGGATGACGACGCGCGTCCGGCTCATGACCAGCGGGCGCGCCGGAGTGCGGTCCGCGCCGCGAAGAATCCGCACATCCCATGCACGCCACCGGTTGGTGGGGTCGACGATGAGCAGAAGTAGAGCTGCCGGTTCGGAGTGGCGTAGAGACGCGGGGTGGGGCGAAGAAAGAGCTGCCGCAGGTCGGCGATCCCGCCGTTGATGTCGCCGCCGACGCAGTTCGCATTGTGGCGCTCGACGTCGGCGGGCGTCATGACATGACGGGCGAGGATGCGCGAGGTGAAGCCGGGGGCGAACCGCTCGACCTGCGCCTCGATCCGTTCGCGCATGTCGACCGTCGATCCATTCGGCACGTGACAGTAGGCCCAACCAACATGCTTGCCGTCAGGTGCCCGGGTCGGGTCGGCGACGCTGGGCTGCGCGAGGATCACGAAGGGCCGCTCGGCTACGCTGCCCGCGGAAACCGCGTCCTCGGCGGCGATCACCTCGTCGAAGGCGCCGCCGACGTGGACGGTGCCTGCCCGCCGGCAGGCCTCGGCCCGCCAGGGGATGGGGCCATCGAGCGCCCAGTCGAGCTTGAAGACGCCGGGTCCATAGCGAAACCGCTCCAGCTGCCGGCTAAAGCCGTCCGGCCACTGGCCGCGCGCAATCGAAAGCACCTGGCGAGGCGTCAGGTCGAAGAGCACCACCCGACCGTCCATCACCTGGTCCATGGTGGTCACACGGTGATCCGTTGCGATCGTGCCACCTCGCGCGCGGAGCAGGCCCGCGAGCGCATCGGAAACGCGCTGCGAGCCGCCGTGCGCGAAGGGCCACCCATAGGCGTGGGCTGCGGCGCCCAGGACGAGACCGAAGGCGGCCGTCGCCGGCCGGCGGAGCGACAGCATCGAATGCGCCCCGAGCCCGGTAAACATGGCGCGTGCCTGCGCCGTCCGGAAATGGCTGGCGGCCAGGGCACCCGCTGAGCGAAGCGCGGGGATGCCGAAGCGCGCCAGCGTCACGAGGTGCAGGGATGGACGGGGAGGACCGAGGAATTGACCGACCAGCACGTCGATATGGGCAACGATCGGGCCCATCAACCGGCGATAGGCCGCGCCATCCCGGCCCAGGCCGCTCACGGTCTCGTCGAGCGACCGGTGGAGGACGCCGGCCGAGCCATCATCGAGCGGGTGGGCGAGGGGGATTGGCGGTTGATCGTAGCTCAGCCCATAGTCGGCCAGCGGCAGCGTGCGAAAGAACGGCGACGCATGCGCCAGCGGCAGCACGGATGAGCAGACGTCGTGGATGAACCCGGGAAGCGTGAGTGCATCGGATCGCGTGCCACCGCCGATGGTCGATTCCGCCTCGAGGATTCGAACCGACTTGCCGGCGCCGGCGAGGACGAGGGCCGCCGCCAATCCGTTGGGGCCCGAGCCGACGACGACCGCGTCGACCGGGCTCTTAGCCAAGGTCGATGACGGTGCCCTCGGCGGCGGCGTCGAGCGGGATGGCGTCGCCCCGATGGGCCGCCACGATCGCATCGATCTGATCATCGGTCCGCGCCGGATCGTGGTGATAGAGCAGCAGTCGTTTGGCGCCGGCCGCTTCGGCGAGCCCAACCGCGTACTCGACGGCCGAGTGCCCGAATGGCGCCAGCGCGGCGAACTCGCTGCTGATCAGCTGGGCATCGTGGATCAGCAGGTCCGCCCCCCGCGCCAGGGCGATCGCGGCAGGGTGATACGACCCGAAGCCGGCCGGTCCCGGGCCGAAGGCGATCGGGCTGTGGTCGGAGAGATAGGCGATGGTCGCGCCGTCGCCGGTAACCCGATAGCCGTAGGTCAGGCCACCCTTGTGCGGGATCTCGCGCGCGATGACGTCGAAGCCTTCGACCGGCCGAGGTCCTTCCTGGATCCCGAGGAACCGCCATTTGCCCCGCAGTTCGGCGGGCTTGATGGGAAAGTGGGGCGGCGACATCACGCGCGCCAGCACGTTGGCGGGATCACCCTGGGCGGGCATCATCAGCGTGATTTCGGCGTCCGACCGGTCGCCCCCAGCAAAGAACGGAATCCCATGGGTGTGGTCCCAATGCAGGTGACTCAGCATGATCGAGCCGCGAAACGGCTGCCCGTTCAGCAGGGGCGTCAGCCGCTGCAGCCCGGTGCCGGCGTCGAGCACCAGGGTTGGCCCCTGCCCAGGATGGGCGATGGCGATGGACGAGGTATTGCCGCCGTAGCGTACGAACGCGGGGCCGGGAGAGGGGGTGGATCCCCGGACGCCGCAGATGAACAGACGCACCGAGCGAGAGTTTACGGGTTGCCGGTATCAGGTCTCCTCGCGGCGGTGGCCGGCGGCCAGCTCAGCGAGGGCTTCGGGCGAGATCTGGTCGGCATTGGCCACGGCCACTCGAGCCGGGGTGAGGGCCCGAAGCGTCGCCGTGCGCTTTCCGCCCTCGAGTACGGCTCGCTCCCCCAGGACGGCGCCCGGTCCAACCTCGGCGAGGGCCTTGCCATCGACGTCAACCGAAAGGACGCCGTCTAGTAGCAGGAACAATTCGTCGCCGGCCTGGCCCTGCTCGACCAGCGCCTCGCCACCCTTGAGCTTCCGGATCGTGGGTTTCGCACCGCCGCGCATGATGGTCTGGGACATCTCGCGCTCCAGCGCCGTCTCGACCTCAGTGACGAACGCAGGGGAATCCTCGGAGCCCCAGGGCGTACGCTCCCCGAAGATGTCGCCAGACCAGGTCTTGAAGTCGGTGATCGCGACCTTGTGTGATAGGCGCTTGGCATCGTCGTAGATCCAGTGCCGTGGGAAGGGGCTGGCGCCGATGACCTCGGGCTTCGAGGTGCCGTCGGCGTTGATCGTGACGGCCAGCGTGGTCCAGACGATCGGTGGAACGATCTGGACGAATGGTGGACGGTTCAGCTTGCGGGGCATCGGCATCGCCACGCGCCCACCAGTGGTTTGAACAAACCGCACGGATAGCTTGGCGGCTTCCGGCTCCGTACGGATGTCCGGCATGGCAATCGCAGAGAAGAGGATTTTGCGTGAGCCGAATCCAAGCTTGGTCTTTCCGATCCAACCCCGGCCAGCATGGCCGTGGCGGACGATCCAGCCGTTCTCGACCTCGACCCAGGCACGGAGCTCGTTGATGAAGCGGACCGCCCCGGAACGGGACAACGCCTCGATGTCGGTCAGCTGCTCGCTTGGTGGGTCGTCGTAGTGCACCGGGCCCAGGTCGAACGGCAGTCGCATCATTCCGGGGATCGCTTCAGACGGTATCCAGGAGACCGACGTCGTCGAGGATTCGTAGCGCACGGCCAACTCCCTCCTATCCGTGAACTCTTTCTGGTATTGGGAGCGTACCCGACTTCGCGGTCGAGGTCGACCCTGCCACCCGTCGGTTACGGGGCGGGCCAGCACCCGCGAGAGCTAGGTGGCTGCCTCCCTTGACCGCGGACCCGTTCGCGCGGTCGTCGACGGCCGTCTACCGGCGCAGATCTAGGGACGGTCCTCCGACAAGATTCCAGGCCATCCCGAGTTTGGAAGTTTGCACCTTCTCCAAGCATCATGCAGGCGTATCAATCGGCACCATGCCTCTACTGCGGCGCCACCTGGAACCCGCCAGGAGCGCAGACCTGCGCCAAGTGCCATAATCCGCTGCCGACCCAAACCTCTTATGCCGCCGCCGTCGCCGGTCCGGGGCCAGCGATTTCGGCGGCCATCGCCAACCGCGGCTTCTATCGCTCGCCACTGCGCACCTTCCTGTTCGCCCTCCTGGCCAGCTCGGCGTACGTCGTCTGGTGGGTATTCCAGTTGCTGAGCTTCGCCCAGCGCGAGCGGTTTCCCAAGTCCGGCTCGCCGTGGTGGGTGCTCTTTCCTTTCGTCGACCTCGTCTACATCAGCCGGGCCTTCAAGGGCATCGCCGAGGCAGAGAAAGCCGCACTCGGTCACTCCGGGTTGCCGCTGCCACTCGTCAACCTCGCCTTCATTTTCGCGATTCTCCTTGGCCGTTTCACGACGAAGGTCACCGGCACCACTGGCTTGGTGATCGATCTCGTCATCGCGCTGACCTTCGCTGGCGTGCTCGCGATGGTTCAGCAATCCGCAAACCGATACCAGGCGTCAAGGTATCCGGAGCTTGGTCCCTCGCCGGGCGGGATGTCCGGTCGCTACACCTGGGGCGAGATCGTGGCCCTGATCGTAGGCACGCTCTTCACCCTGGCCATTTTTGCGGGCGACCTCTTACCGAGCTGAGAGGTACAGCAGAGCACTCCCGCGATGGCGGCAGTGTTTGTGCCCTCTGCCATTGCCGCGAGCACTTCATTTTCGCGAGGCGTCAGGTCGTGGAGAGGGGACTCCGGCTTCCGGCGGCGACGGCGGCCAGCTGGAGCTCGGGCTGACCCGGATCGGCTGGCTGCGGCCTGGGAGTCGGCAAGCTAGCCAAAAAAGAAGGCCGGGCACCGACCCGGCCTTCCTCTGGTAAATCGATCAGGGTAGCGTCGTGAGGGCGGCGACCAAATTCTTGACTCGCGGCGAGCCGAGCCCCGTCGTCATGTCGTAGCCGCTGAGGGTGGGGGACCCGGGAATGCCCGGTCCGGCCAGCGTGTTGTCGGCGAGGGTGATGACGCCGTAGGTCTGCGGGACGATGTCCCGGAAGTCACCACCGCCTGAGAAGCCAGACGTGGCCGTTGAGCCAACCTGGTAGAGCGCCGAGTTGAGGAACCCAATCGGACCCTTGCCGGCCGCGGCTCGCGCCGTGTTCACCAGAGCCGCCACCCCGGCGACCTGCGGAGAGCCAGCGCTGGTGCCGCCATAGACGTGCCAGCCCGCTCGTTGGTAATTCGGGAAGGCGGTGATGTAAACCAGCACGCCGCCGTTGACCGCGGCGTTCCATGACACGTCGGGGACGCCACGCCGGTTGCCGCCGATCACAGACTGCGCGCCGTTCTGGTACAAGGGACGGGTGTAGATCGCGCTGGGGCCACCGCCGGTCGCCGCGGGGAGCCAGGACTCATTCCATACCGCTTCGCTATTGCCGCCGGTATCCCACGCAAAGTAGCCAGCGCTCGACGTGTCGGTCGTGGTTGGATGCCAGGTCCAGCCGTACTGCAACTGGGTGCCGCCGACCGAGGTGAGATAGGGGCTGCTCGCGGGCCAGCCATCGGTCGGGTAGCTGTAGCCGGTTCCGTCACGGTGTGGTTTGGCGACCCCGAAGCTGCCGTTGTCACCGGAGGACGCCAGGACCGTGTCGTGCTTGGCGATTGCCGACTGGTAGACCGCGTCAAACTTGGCGGTCTGGACCTGGGCTGCACCGCCAAAGGTCTGCTCGGTCACGCCGAAGCTTTGCGAGAAGATCGTTCCGGCCGGGTAGTTGTCGATGGCCCACTGGATCGCCTTGAACATGTTCGGGAAGCCCTGGACGCCTTCGGTCTCAGCCGGCGGAACCGCCAGCAGGACGATGTGCGCCTTGGGCGCTACCGCGTACGACCACTCGATGTCGAGCGTTGCCTCGCCCGACCAGCCGGCGGCCGCCGCCGGTCCCGACATGCCGTTGCCGCTGAACGTGTTGTTGTAGGTCGGCGCCCCGAGGGGGTAGACCTGATCGAAGTTCGGGTTCGGCAGCGTCGGGAAGAAGGTGTCGTGGAAGAACTGCAGATCCTGCTTTGCGGTGGGGCTGCCGTAGGAGTCGACCAGGACGATGGTCTGCCCCTGGCCGAGGTTCCCAGCGGTATGCAGCGACTGGATGGTATAGGCGGCAGCGATGTCGGCCGGCGTGTAGCAGTGGTAGACGGCGTAGGTGTGCACCGGCACCGGGCTGGTGCACGCGGGGCCACCGCCCTTGGGAGCGGTGCCGGTATCAGGCGCCTCGATCGCAAGCGGAACCAGGAACGGGCCGCTCGTGATGGGGGCACGCCCGGTGCCAATGATGGCGGACCCGAGCGCCGTGGCTCCAACCGCGAACGGAGCAATGCGGCGCGCGGCAGATCGCACGAAAGATTGAACCATGCTTCCCTCCTCAGGGCAGATACGCAGTTTGCCTGATCACGGTACCAGCGATCCGCGAGGCCGTCAAGGAACGGTTAACCCATGTGAACGTAGGGGCCGAACGGTGACATCGGCATCCCCAAGGTCTCGGACCAGAGCCCGAGCGGCTGGTGGATTATGGACGTGGGGCGGCCGCCTCGGCGGCCGCCCCAGTGGCCCTTAGGGGTCGGTTAGCCGGAGCAGTTCGGGTTTGGCAGCACCGGCCCGGACAGCGTCCCGAAGAAGTAGCTGGACGGCCCGTCGTACTGGGCGAGCCCGCCAAACGTGTTGCCGTTTTGCATCTGGCCGAACTCCCAGACGCACTTGTTGTTGACCCGTGCCTGCGTCCAGTAGGGATAGAAGTTGCCGGGGGCGCCTGGCGGTGGAACTGCGCATCCGCGCAACGCTGTCGGGCCGCAGGTGGACTCGCTGGCCGCGACGTCCGTTTCGAACTGGATGCCCGTGTATAGCTGTCCGCCGGTCGTTGGTTGCTGCTGCAGGAACGTCGACGGGAATTTATTCGGCGTCGTGCTGTTCGGCCAGTCGGGCCAGTAGGGCGAGCCGTCAAAGTCGACGTCGCCGTTTCCGAAGAAGGCACTGCACCCGGTCACCTGGTTTGGCGGCGTGGTTCCGCCGTGGGTGTCGCCAGCGGGGTAACACGGCGCGTCGCTGATCTCCGGATTGGTCGCGTTATCGGGACTCACTTCGTAGGGAGAGTTGCAGGTCTGCCAGAAGGTGTCAGTGAAGCCGCCGAAGCTCAACGTCGCCGGGTTCGACACGGAGGTGCAAGGGGTGAAGTGGCCGATCTCGTACTGCGTCAGGATGCCGCCCTGTAGCGCCGCCCACGGAATCAGGTTCTGCGGCTGGGCCGTGTCGTACTCGGGCTCGTAATTGAAGGGGATGCCCTTGCAGTTGCCGATGTTGGTGGCCATGTAGCCGTTGGCCGCGGACGCCTGCATGAAGCCGCTCTGCCGGGTGGACAAGTCGTCGATCCGAACTTCTAAGGCGTTGCCGCCGCCGGGTAAGGCCGCATCGAAGATATGCACCCGAAGCTGGTCACCCGGGTTCATGAGCAACGTCTTCGCGTTGGGCGTCACGGTCGCCAGGTTGGCCAGCTGCGGGCTCGGCGGGCCGGTCGGCACACCGTCCTGCTGGATGAAGGCGAAGTTCGTGGGCTCGATGCAGTTGAAGTTGCAGTGGTGGAACTGGCCGGTGCACTCGAGGTCGTTGATATGGAGTGAGGCGCACCAGTGGCTGTTGTCGCAGCTGATGTTGTCGATGAACGGACCAAAGCCGGGCGCGTAGAACTGTACTTCGAGGAAGGAGCTGCCCCCGCCGTCGACGTTGAATGTTGGGGGATTCTTGGGTGCGTTCGTGTCGCTGTTCGGCTTGCAGGCCGCCTGCGGATAGGAGAACGGGTCGCACAGCGCCATGCCGAACCAGGGGGCGATCGATAGCTCGAACCAGTGTGTCACGTCCCTTCCGGGAGAAGCGACCGTCGGCAGGGCCGCCGGATCTTTCGGCAGCCGCTCATTCCAGGTCACGTCGTTGCCAGAGCCGGGTAGATCCGAGAGGAACCGGGTGCTGGGCTCGTCGTGTCCGATGTAGTGCCCGTTGTCGTAGAAGCGAGCGGGCTTGCCGTCGTACAGCGCGCGCGGATCGGTGCAGACCATGTTGGGCTTGATCAGCTTCTGAATCGGGGAGAAGCCGTTACAGTCAAGGAGTCCATAGGCGTTGGGCGCGACACCATCGGTGGTTGACGTACTACTCGCGGCCCCGGCCGCGCCGGTGCCCGCCAGACTGGAAACCGCCACGCATATGGCGAACAGGATCCGAAGCGTTCTCATCGCGCCATCCTCCCTTTGCAAACAGGCAACGCTTGGCGGAAACCCCTTTTGTCGCTCATCTTAGGGAGCGAAACACCGACCTGCAACCCAGCTGCGGTGCGGGGTTAGGGTCGTCCGGCCGATCGAAGCCACAGCTCCACGACCACCACGGGTAACATCGGCAGCGCATGCCCGTCACTGTTGGTCCGTCGACCCTGACCATCAACCACGACCGGCAGTTCCTGATCAGCCAACCGAACGCGACCATGGCGCCCCAGGACGATGTGGGCTTCTATGCCCATGACACCCGGTTCGTGAGCGGGTACAGCATCACCGTCAACGGGCTGAAGCCGCTGCTGCTGGACGCCATCACCGTGGAACATTTTTCGGCGCGCCACGAGTTCATGACACCGGCGCTGCGCCTGGGCCCGGGCACCGGTGACGGCGCCGACGGCATGCTGCCCGAGGGCTCAGTCGGCTTCCGCCTGGAGCGCACCATCCTCGAGGGTGTGCACGAGGACTACGACCTGACGAACTACGCGCTGCATCCGGTGCGACTGATCCTGGAAATTGGCATCGAGTCGGACTTCGCCGACATCTTCGACGTCCGGGCGCACCGCTTGATCCGGCGCGGCGATCTCCAGACCGTCTGGCGCCCGCGGGCCGGCGAGCTCAGGAGCACCTATCGGAACCGGACCTTCCGGCGCGGCCTGATCGTCAAGGTGGAAAAGGCGGGATCGAAGGCCGAATATGCCAACGGCCGCCTGGTGTTTGTCTGCGAGTTGCTGCCGCGGGCGGAATGGCACGTGTGTCTGAAATGGCTTCCGGTCATTGGTCCCCGCCCGGCCCGTACGCTGCCCTGCCACTCTCTGCTCCTTGGCGACGGGCGCGTCGCTCACCCGCTTCCACCCGTTGAGCTCGTCACCAGTCATCCAACGTTGCCCGCTATCTGGGAGCAGGCGATCGAAGACACCGAAGCCTTGCGGATGGTCGATACCACCGTCCGGGGCGGGATGTTCGTGCCGGCCGCGGGGATCCCCTGGTTCGTGACCGTGTTCGGCCGTGACTCGCTGGTGGTTTCCATGGAGAGCATCAGCGCTTTTCCCGAATTCGCGCTCGGCGCCTTGCGAACGCTCGCCAAGGTCCAGGCAACCGACGACGACGCCGAACAGGACAAGGAACCGGGCAAGATCCCGCACGAGATCCGCTCCGGGGAGCTGGCAAGCCTGAAGCTGCTCCCCTTCGCGCCCTACTACGGCACCGCGGACGCCACGCCGCTGTTCATCATCGTGCTCTCCTACGCCTACCAGTGGTCGGGCGACGTCGGGCTGCTGCGGCGCTATCGCCGCAATGCTGAAGCGGCCATGGGATGGGTGTTGAACCATGGCGACCTGGACGGCGACGGATTCCAGGAATATCTCAAGCGGTCGAAGCAGGGCATCGACAATCAGGGTTGGAAAGACTCCTGGGACGCGATCCGACATGCCGACGGCTCGATCGCGCAGGCGCCGATCGCTCTGTGCGAGCTGCAGGGCTACGCCTTCGACGCGATGCTGCGAATGGCGGAAATCTACGACCTGCTCGAGGAGCCGGAGAAGGCCCAGCCGTTGCGGGAACGCGCGCGCTGGCTATATCAACAGTTCAACGAAGTCTTCTGGTGGGAGGCGGAGGGCACCTACTACCTCGGCCTGGACAAGGAGAAGCGGCCGATGGAGACGGTGGCGTCGAACGCGGGCCATTGCCTGGCCAGCGGAATCGTGCCGCCGGAACGGGCGGGGCGGGTGGTCGACCGCCTGATGGCGGCCGACATGTGGAGTGGCTGGGGCATCCGCACGCTATCGAGTAAGCACCCCGGCTACAACCCGTACTCCTATCACTGCGGCTCCGTCTGGCCGCACGACAACGCGACCATCGCGGGTGGGTTTGGCCGCGCGGGCCGGCATGCCGAGGTCCAGCGCGTCGCCGAGGGGATCTTCGCCGCCGCCGAACGATTCGACGCCTACCGGCTCCCCGAGCTCTTCGCCGGCCTGCCGCGTGACGCCGGCGCCTTTCCGGTTCCGTACCTCGGCGCGAACGTCCCCCAAGCTTGGGCCGCCGCGGCGGTCTTCCGGCTGATTGCCATCCTGTGCGGCATTCACACGGTCGGCCGAAACCGGACGATGTACGTCAATCCCGACCTCCCGGATTGGCTGCCGTCACTGACGCTTCGCAACCTGCGGGCGGGCCACGGGGCGATGGAGCTGCACCTCGAGCGGGACCGGGTCCAGGTGGTCAGCAATACGACGGGCTTCAAGGTTGTCCACGGCCGGCTCCCCCGGCCGGCCCTGGTCGAAGCGCCGCTCGCCCGAAGCTAAATCAGTCTCTGGGGCCACGGCGCAGCTCGAGGAATGCAAACAGCAGCCCAGCGAGCGCAACGACGACGGCCCCCGCAAACGTGCCGATCGTAAATGCCTGGTAGCAGCCGCCGCCTCGACCCGACGCGCACGGCTGGGGCTGGAAAACATAGGGGACGAGCAGCAGTGCGGTAGCGACCCCGGCCCCGTATAGGAGGGCAGGCCACCCTCGCCGACGACCTCGTCGACGGACGAAGAGCGCGATCCCAATGGCCAGCCCGGCCAGCAGCAGCAAAACGCCGCCTGAAAAGACGCTAAAAAAGCCGATCCCGATAAGCACGCCGCTGATTAACCACGGGACGGGACGCCTAATTATTTCCAATACGAAGTCATAGATATTGACAGCGAGTGCTCAACCATTAATGCTATAAGTTATCCCAACTGGAAGGGTCCCCTAAGCGCCGGAGAGGTCGGGAAGTAATTGGAGGTGGAGCTCATGCGATCTATGCGGCTTGGCTTAGCGCTGGCTGCGGTCGGGTCGGTGCTGCTGACGGCGTGCGGCGGCGCCAACAATGCCGGTGGCGCAACCTCGGAAGCCGATGTCAGCGGCACGCTTCGCGCCGCCAACTGGGGTGGCAACCCCACCGAGAACGCCCTGGTCAAGAAGTACGAGGCGGACTTCATGACCAAGTATCCCAAGATCAAGGTCACGCAAGAGGAGATCCCGACCAACTTCGAGGACAAGATCAAGACCGAGATGTCGGCCAACAACGAGCCGGATGCGATGTACGTCAGCACGGCGCTGATGAACTTCGCCGCGCCCGCCGGCCGTCTGCTGGACCTGGGGCCCCTGATGTCGAAGTGGGGCGTCAGTGCCGACGAGTTCATTCCGACCCTGATGACGCCGTGGCAGCTGAACGGTAAGCAGTATGCCCTGCCCAAGGACTTCGGCGACCTGGTGCTCTTCTACAACAAGTCGCAGTTCTCCGCGGCCGGGCTGGCGACGCCCGCATCCTGGGACGACATCAAGACTGACGCCAAGGCGCTGACCAAGGGTGGAGTCAAGGGGCTCAGCCTACCGGCCGACGCGGCCCGCTTCGACGCGTTCCTCTTCGGCTACGGCGGCCAGGTTCTATCGAGTGACAAGACCAAGGCTGTCTTCAATGACCAAAAGGCCCAGGATGCCCTGACCTTCTACAGCTCGTTTCAGCTCCAGGACAAGAGCTCGGACCTGCCCGACAAGCTAGGTGCGACCTGGCCGGGCGACGCCTTCGGCAAGCAGAAGGCCGCCATGGTCATCGAAGGCGGATGGCTGATCCCATATATGAAGGACACCTACCCGTCCGTGTCGTACGGCAGCATCAAGCTGCCAAAGTTCCCGGTCAAGGAATCCAGCCTCCTCTTCACCAACGGCTGGGGTTGCTCGGCGAAGACCAAGAACCAGGACGCCTGCATGCTGTTCGTCAAGTACATGACGGGCAAAGTCGTCCAGCAGCAGGTGCTGCAGAGCGGGTTCGCCCTTCCGTCGCGCAAGGATCTCGGAAGCGATCCGGCGATCACCGCGAATCCTGACGTCAAGAACCTTTTCGACAGCGCGACCTTCGCGACGGCGTGGACCTTCGGACCGCATGAGTCCAAGATCAACGATGCGCAGAATGCCGCTCTTCAGTCAGTGCTTCTCGGGAAATCGGATGTCAAGACGGCGTTGGACAAAGCCGTCGCGGACGCGAACTCCGCGATTTCGGGAGGATGATCAACCAAGGCTAAAATTTAGCTCAACAAGGGAAAGGGAGGACGAAGATGGCAGTATCCGTGGCGCCCAAAGCGCCGGCGGCGACCGCCAAAGTCAGCCGGCGACAGAAGCGCGGTGGCATGGCCATCGCAGAGCGGCGGGCTGGACTACTCTTCGTCACTCCCTACCTGATCTACTTTCTGATCCTGCAGCTCGCCGCCATTATTTTCGCGATCTGGGTGAGCTTCCATCACTACGACCTGCTGGCGCTGGACAATCCGTTCGTCGGATTACGCAACTACGCGCGACTGACGGTCAACCAGGACTTCTTGATCGCGATGCGCAACACCACGGAGTATGCGGTGGTGGTCGTCATCCTCCAGACCGTGTTCGCCCTCTTGCTGGCGGTCCTGCTCGACTCCAAGATCAAGGGTCGCAACTTCTTCCGTTCGACCTGGTACACGCCGTCGATCGCGTCGTCGGTCGTCATCTCGATGATCTTCCTTTACGTCTACCATCCCACCGGGTTGCTGAACAGCATCCTGGGGCTGGTCGGCATTCACACCACAGAGGCGTACCTGCAGAGCACAGCCTGGGCGCTGCCGGCGATCATGTTCCTCGCCATCTGGACCACCGCGCCCACGTTCATGTTGATGTTCTTAGCCGCGTTGCAGGACATTCCGAAGGAGGTTTACGAGGCGGCGGCGGTTGATGGAGCCAGTGCGGTTCGTAAGCTGTTCAGCATCACGATCCCCCTCCTTCGCCCGGTCATCTTCCTGGTGGTCTCGCTCGGCATCATCGGTTGTTTTCAGGTCTTCGACCAGGTTTTCATCATGACCCATGGAGGGCCGCTGAAGGCCACGCTCACCGTAGCCTTTCTCATCTACCAAAACATCTTCGGTGACACGGGCGCGGTCGGTGTCGCCTGCGCCGAAGCACTCGTCCTCGGGATCGTTATCTTTGCGCTGACGCTGATTTCCCGACGGGTCATCGACACCCGGATCGAGTACTGAAATGGCCGTCAGCGGCAATCTTCCTGTCGGATCCGAGATTAATGCACCGGTGGCCATCGCCACGATGCCTGATAAGCCCCGCCGAGAGACTGACTCAACCGAACGGGTCAACGCACTCGAGGTCGTGGTTCGCTATGCCCTTTACATCGTCATCACGCTCTTTCTGTTCATCCCGTTCGTGATGACAGTGCTTTCATCGTTCAAGACCTCGGCGGAAGTCATTGCTTTCCCACCGACTTTGCTCCCGTCGGTCTGGCATCCCGAGAACTATCTGCATGTGCTCACCGAGATCAACGGTTTCCCACGCATGGTGTTCAACAGCTTCTTTATCACGTTCGCGGCGGTCGCACTCAACCTCTTCTTCGACTCGCTGGTCGGGTACGCGTTCGCGCGCCTGGAGTTCCCGTTCAAGAACACACTATTCGCGATCATGATCGCTACGATGGTGATCCCCGGCTTCGTCTTCATCGTTCCGCGCTACATCATGCTGCTCAATGCGCACCTGGTCAACACCTATGGCGCGCTACTCGTGCTGTACTTCCTCCAACCGGGGTACATCCTGCTGATGACGCAGTTCTTCAAAAGCATTCCCCGCGATCTGGAGGAGGCGGCCATCGTTGACGGCATGGGATGGTTTGGGATCTTCTGGAAGATCATCCTGCCGCTGGCGCGGCCGGCACTGCTTGCGACCGGCATCCTGACCTTCGCGGGGATGTGGAACGGCTTCTTCGACTGGTTGATTTACATGCAAGACGCGACGATGTTCAATATCCAGCTCGGCCTGACCACGTTCAGGTCCGTTTATCAGAATCAGTGGGACCTCATCATGGCAGGCTCTGTGCTCGCGATCCTGCCGATCCTGCTCGTCTACATCGCCGGGCAGCGCTACTTCGTCCGCGGCATCGCGACCAGCGGTATGAAATAGCGCCTTAGGGCGCCGCTAGCTGATCCTTGTACTGGAGTTCGTAGAGCCGGCTGTAGACGCCCTGGCGGGCTAGCAACGCCTTGTGGGTTCCGGTCTCGACAAGCTGGCCTTTGTGCAGGACGATGATGCGGTCGGCGTGTTCGATGGTGGATAGGCGGTGGGCGATGATGATCGAGGTCCGGCCGGCGACGAGTTTCAGCAGCGAAGCCTGGATGATGCGTTCCGTTTCCGGGTCGACGCTGGCGGTTGCCTCGTCCAGGACCAGGAGGATGTCGGGCTCGAACGCGAAGGCGCGGGCGAATGAGAGCAGCTGCTTCTGGCCGGTGGAGATATCGCTTCCGCGCTCGTGTAAGTCGTAGTCGTATCCGCCCCGCAGCCGGCGGATGAAGGAATCGGCGTAGACCGAGGCAGCCGCCCGCTCGATCTGGTCCGGCGTCATGGGTTCTCCGAGGCTGATGTTGGACCCGACGGTCCCCGTAAAGATGAACGGGTCCTGAAAAACGACGCCGATCCGCCGACGGATGTCTCGCCGATCAAGGCCACGAGTATCAAGCCCGCCGAGGCGGATGACCCCGCGCTGGATGTCGTAGAAACGGATCAAGACGCTGATCAGTGAGGACTTCCCGGCCCCGGTCGCCCCTACGATGGCTACCTTCTCGCCAGGGGCGACTTCGAAGGAGACGTCTTTTAACACCCAGTCCTCGCCCTGGTACGCGAACCAGACGTGCTCGAAACTGACTGCCCCTGGCTGGATCGGTGCCGTCGTTGCCCCATCGGCGTCGGCAGCCGGCCGATCGAGCAGCAAAAAGATCCGCTCGGCCGAAGCCACGGCCGTCTGAAAGATAGCGAGCTTGTCTGCCAGATCCCGCACGGGGATGATGAGCCGTTCCGCGAACTGGACGAAGAGCACCAGCGTCCCCAGCGTGAGCAGGTGATGGATGACCCGGCCACCACCAAGCCAAAGCAGCAGGCCGACGGTTGCGGCACCAAGCCAGTTCATCATGGGCAAGAAGATGGAGAAGAGGGTGGCCGAATGCAGGTTGGCTCGGGAGTATTGCTGATTGACGACATCGAAATCGTCTCGAATCCTCGCTCCGGCGTTGAACAGTTGGATCGTTGAAATGCCGGAAACCGCCTCCTGGATGAAGCCGTTGATAGTTCCCAGGCTCGACCGGGTCCAGCGCTGCGCCTGCCGTAGCTGTCTGGTGATGAAGGTGGCGGCGAGCAGCATGACGAGCGCCATCCCCAGGACAAGCAGCGCCAAGGACCAATTGATCAACAGCAGGAACACGATGATGAACACCGCCGACACCACGTTTCCGATACCCAGAATCAGACCGCCTGTGAAGACCTGATTGATGGCGTCCACGTCGTTGGAGATCAGGCTGACAAGCTCCCCAACGGCGGTCCGGTCGAAGAAGGCGACCCCCATGCGCTGCCAATGGGCAAAAATGGCGTTACGGAGGTCGAACATCACCCGCTGACCGATTCGGTTCGTCAGCTGGAGTTGCCCGTACCGAGCGAGGCCGTTGGTAATGAGGACGAGAAACCACAGGATCGCCAACCATTGGTATCCGTCGAGGCGCTTCGGTGCGATGTAGCGATCGATCGCCTGCTGCGTGAGATAGGGACCGGCGAGCTCCAGCAGGGACAGCAAGAGCAGAAGCACGATCGCCGCCGCCAGGAGCGTCGAGTGGGGCTTGATGAGATCCCAAAGGCGCCGGTTCATTGCGACCCTCCGTCCCGGCTGCGCCATCGGAGCAGATCCTCCTCGAGCTGCTGGTGCCCGTACATTCGGGCGTACACGCCCCGCTGGGCGAGTAATTGACTGTGCATCCCTTGCTCGACGGCTCGGCCCGCCTCCAGCACGACGATCAGGTCGGCATCCTTGATGGTCGAGACTCGGTGCGCGATCACCAGCCTGGTCTGATTGCCCTTCGCGGCGCGCAGGCCGTTGAGGACGGCCTCCTCAGTACTCGTGTCCACGCTGGAGAAGGCGTCATCGAGCACCAGCACCGAAGGCCGGCTGAGCACGGCCCGGGCAATCGTGGTCCGCTGCTTCTGTCCGCCGCTCAGCGTGATGCCGCGCTCGCCGATGACGGTCTCGAGTCCGTCCGGGAACTGATCGAGGTCGGCGCTCAGCTGCGAGAGGCCGGCCGCCCACTCCATCTGGAGGGGATCAGGGTTCTCGGTGCCCAGGTTGATGTTGCGGGCGAGCGTGTCGGAGAAGAGAAACGGTTCCTGGAGCACGCACCGGATCTGCGATCGGAGCCACTCCAGCGGGAGATCGCGGACGTCGACGCCGTCGAAAAGGATGCGGCCGCCTTTCGGATCGTGAAGCCGCAAGAGCAGCTTGACGAGGGTGGTCTTGCCCGACCCCACCGAGCCGACAATCCCCACGGTTGATCCGGCCGGGATCAACAAGGAGAACCGCTCCAGCACTGGACTGCCGTCATAGCTGAAACTGACGTCCTCGAAGCGGATCTCGCCACGAACCTGTTCCGGTTGCCGCGGTCCGGGCGGCGACACGATGGCGGGCCGACGGTCGAGGATCTCCTCGATTCGTCTGAGGGAGGCCGCGCCCTGGTAGAGATAAGTGACCACCCAGCCGATGCCAAGCACGGGTCCCGACATGATGACGAGGTAGGTCATGAACTGGACGAACTGTCCCAACGAGATCCGTCCCTGAACGACATGGATGCCGCCGAGGTAGAGAAGAACCACGGAGGCGACCCCGTCGGTGATGGCGAAGACCGGCCAGAGGGCGTTGTAGATGCGGGCGAACGCCAGGCTTTTGTCCATGTAGTCTTGGTTGAGCGCTCGGAAAGCCCGCTTTTCCGACTCTTCCTGAACGTAGGCTTTGACCACCCGGATGCCAGAGAGATTCTCCTGCGCCTTCGCGGTGACCGCGGCAAATTGTTCTTGAATCATCCGAAACCTCCGGCGCGTATGCGGCCCAATCACGAACAGCACGCCGTGCGGTATGACGAATAGGCAGACGGAGAGGACCGTCAATTGCCAATCGATCAGCAGCATCAAGGTGACCACGGCCAGGAAAATGACGAGCGCATTACCCAGGTTGCTGATTCCGATGGCGATCAGAGCCTGGACCGCGCTCATATCGTTGGTGGCCCGCGCCATGATGTCGCCCGTGCGGATCTGTTGGAAGAAGCCCTGGTCGAGTTTGAGCAGATGGGCGAAGAGCCGGCTCCGCAGTTCCGTCTCCACCCGGTAGCCAAGGCCACTGAAGCAGAGCCGCCGCACAAGCTGACCCAGCGCAGCGGCTGTGGCGAAGACGACGACGGCCAGCGCCAGCAACGGGATGCGTCCTCCCTGTCCGCGCGTGATGGCGTCCACCGCCTGTCCGAGGTAGAAGGGGGAGAGCAGTTCCAGGCCGTTCGCCAGTAGAATGGCCACCAATCCGATGCCGAGCAAGCGCCAGTGGCGCCTAAGGCTTGCGAGCAGGATCCGCATCACCGGCCCACGTCGAGTCAGCCCCTCTCCTGGCTCCACCCTAACGGCCCTCAGTTGATGCGGCGGAGGCGAGCGGCCCCGATGCGGAAATCGGCCATCCCGTAAAAGACATCGGCCTCGCCGTTCTCGCGCACGTCGATCGCGGTGGGGAAGACGACATTGTCGACCATCCCCTTGCTTTCCTCTTTTGTTTCCGGCTCGAGCAACGGAACCAGTGAGCGGGAGAGAACGCGGCCGACGTCCTGAGGGTCGAGCACCATGGCACCCGCGACGTAGCGGACGGGAACTCGCCCGCCGGGCGGTGCTTGGCCTTTTGTCACCCCGTGGTGGATGATGAGCCACCCTTCTGGAACGCGGATTGGCGGAGTTCCGGCACCGATTTTGGTTGCCTCCCAGGGCTGCTGTGGCCCTGCCACCTGGCGATGGTGACCGAGCCGGGTCAGGGTACGAATGTCGGCCGAGACCGAATCGGCGACAACGTACGACACCCAAATGCTCTGCCGCGGATCGGTCACGCCGGCCGGTAGAGGCAAGCCTACCGCGGAACTATTAGGAGACAGATTCCACATCGGACGATGGAGCATGGCGTAGGCGGGACTTCCATCTGGGCCGGGGACCGGCTCCGGGAATAGCATCGCGTCCTTGTTGGGGTAAAGGTTCATGTCTGTCTTCAAAGCCGGCTCATACGCGAATGACACCGGGCCCAATCGCCGCCACGTGATCAGGTCGCCGCTCACGGCCAGCGCGATTCGGGGACCGAGCGGGCCATAGGCTGTGTAGGTCATCACGTAGGCGCTCAGCCCCGCGACGAACGTGATCCGAGGGTCTTCAACGCCCGCCGCGACCGGGTTCCGTTCCCAGGCCTCGTCAGGCTCGAGGACCACCCCAAGCCGCTCGACACCGAAGGGCTTTCCCTGCTTGTCGAACAGGACGCGCGCGCGCCCAATCCGCGAGAAGTTGCCTTTCCCCACCATCCGCGGAAAGAGGTAAAGCTCCTCATCGGGACCCCGCGC